>Ga0056128_1001472_pt1 | contig 26317 bp, 13 predicted proteins | sample WorMetLIZISLAND2_FD_71113 | JGI IMG/M metagenome (GOLD analysis project Ga0056128, IMG submission 71113) | Marine gutless worms symbiont microbial communities from Max Planck institute for Marine Microbiology, Germany - Olavius geniculatus... ... | reverse complement strand
AGCACCACGGTCTTACTAGGATTCAGACACAGACGGCTTGCACTCATCCACGCCTCTACATTATGGACTGATAGTGCAGTAACAACTCATTGTCTGTCAGGTACTGATGAAATTGCTTGGCCACTGCACGCTCGATAATTTTTGACACAAACATCACATTGGATGCCGGTCTGTAGTTTGCCATGTCCATGGTGTCCAGTCCAGGCCACTTCATACCAGACTCACATGTCAATCAATGATCAATAGACTTGTCCTGCTTGCTTGCTGATTAATTCACCAAAAACCATAGTCGGTTCATTTCAGTAGCGAATTCAAGCAGGGGGCATAGAGGGGCGCCCCCTATTGAATGGATGCATCTCAAAAATGGTGAAAATTTTTGCATAAAATGCATCAATTTTGCACAAAATTAATTTTTTGGGGGAGGGTGGGTGGACCAGACCCCACCCTTCACCCTTCACCCTTCGCCCCCCCATTTCCAAGTTCTAGATCCGCCTCTGGTTCTGTTCAGTTACGTTGCTCTACACACGCATTCACTAGCAGAGAATAACACAAGATGTAATTTAAGATTATAAAAAAAGAGAAAAAGTGACACTGTTTCACTACATCATCAGCTATTTGAAATTCTAGTCCGTATTGCTGCAAAAAACACTAGAACTTAACATTAACCAGCAGCAATCGGAGATCTCAAACCCAAGCAAAGACTAGTGCTGCCACCTGGTAAATACATCTGACTCAACACAATCTGCTAGATATTGGGGACATTCTTTAGAACTCACAAAAGACCACGGTGCAGATTGCTAGCAAAATATAATCACACATGGTCATTAACCAACACCCAACACCTCCAGAAATTCTCACAAAAATCAGTTCTGAACTTCTGAGGAGACCTTTGAGTGATCTACATGAAAAACAATCCAAGCTGGAAAAATAAAGGTAACCATCATACAAAGGTAAGAAACTCCATGAATATTTCACTAAAGCTCATAAGACGACATTCATAAGAAGAGACACAAATGACGGAAACGAGAAAAAACTCAAACGATGGGTCCTAAAAACTACCACATATATGACATTTTTTCTGACATGGCAACGTCTAGCAGCGAATGAAAATAATCCTCTTGACAAAGGCAACAGCCATTAATGAAACATCACCAAACTAAAAAACAATAATGTTTGAAGAATCAGCTTATCCAGAGCACTTCTCGCTCATCTCTCTCTCAAATTGTTATCATCACACCAACATTGTGACTATTTGCTGTCAGTATGTTTTTGACACAGTTCACGACAGCCCAACTCAGTGGAATGGAAGCAGGCAGCTAAGTAAGTAAGCAAGCGGGGTGAGTCAAGGACACTTTTTGTCTACACAGCTCTTTCCGCCTTCTTCGTATTCCTGCTTTGAGATCCACATCTGCTGGAATGAACCCTACAACACCAGCCAGACAACAGCCAATTATCGTGGGCACAGTTCACTTGGCAGACTAAAACTGGTCAATTTTATAAACCGTAAGACTTAATCTTAAAGGTCCATGGCCAAACTCACTTGTTAAATTTATGCAGATCTCAATTAGACATTTCATCTTGCCTATATGATATGATGATTTAAGCTTTACAAATGTATGAAATTAATGCCTGAATATAACGAAGAAATAGCGTTACGTTATGCTAAAAATCCTAATCTTGGAAGTGGCCAGAAGTGATGTCACCGCGTGTACCCAATCAGTGTTTACCAATTAATTTTAATATTTTTAATGGCAAAAAATACTGTGTTGCATGACAACTGCAGCAGTATATACGTCTACAACCAATACGACTACAACAACAGTGGACAACTACAACTACAACAACTATTAGTAGTACAATTATTACTATTAACTGACCAGAGAAGCGAGTATTGATCCTCCAATCCAGCTGCTGAACCTTCTCTCAGCATTCACTGTTGACGATATCAGCTTCAGCTTCATGCTCTGTCAACGAAATAACAACAACAACAACAACAACCGTTACAACTACGACCACAAGAACTACTAACGATGTACACTCATGTCCACTCAGCCTCCTACCCTCAGTGGGAAAGGTAATGAGTAGTAGCTTACTGGCCACAGATATAGTGACTGATTGGGGATATGTGATAGTTGTGTAGGTGCAAGTGTCTAGTGGTTGATGTGTTGACTCGTAACTTTCAGGTTTCAATTCTCACCGTGGGTCATCTGCAAGCAAGTTGCTAACCTACTGCACGCTCAGACCAATGCAGAGTCCTACCCTCAATAGAATGGAAAATAAGCACTAACTGATGGGCTATGGGGTGAAGGCGTAGTGTGGCTGACTGGAGCGGTGTATGTCTGCTAGCTGCAAACCGCAGGTCCAATTGTTCGCTGATGCGGGCAATGTATGGCCGCATAATGCGCTGTGGTATCATTAGCTCATGCCAATCAGCTGCCACTTGCAAGATTGTGAAGGCGCTTCTGGCCACGAGCCTGTCTCGTGTAAGTACCAGACTAATGTTTACGCTTACTTACTTATATTTTGAAAATCAAGAAAGCCTAGTTGACGCAAAGGGGAATGAGCGACAGCGGTGCATGTTTGAAAGTCCACTGCAAACAAAACCTAAGCTCACCGATCCGACATTAGGTACGAACTATGAAGCATTCACATATGCCAGATGGCACCACCGTCTTGCGTGGCTGCTGCTGCTTGAGTGGCCAAATGCTTTGTACGCAGGCTGTCCCAGTCTATCTTTAGTGATTTTGATGCAATTCGCTCTTGAACTCTGACGTTCAAGGTCATCCAAGGTCATTGCTTTCAGTGCCAATCAAAAGCCAGTGTAAGACTTCCTATAAGTGATTAACAGTAACCTAGGCCCTATCATGCACCGTTTCTGAGACTGTAACTTACTGGCCAAAAATCACAAATTTTTCCTGCCCCCTATCATTTAGCACCCTCGGTGTCGGTGACCCCTTTCGAATTTATGGAAAAGCTTTGGAGATCCTGAAACTAGAGCCTTCTGGGCAGCCGACGGTGAAAATTTGGTGATCCTAGCCTGCACCGTTTTTGACTGATCCACCCATGTGACATACGGATGGACAGAACTGTGATGGCTTAGATGCACAAATGAACCAGTGACTGTTGCTGCTGCTGCTGGCCAACATACCGGAGGAATCTTGGAGCTGAGGTCGATGTTAAGTCGATCGCAGAAACCATTCAGCAATGAGTTGCCTCCGACCACCATCACACTGTTGTACAGGCTCTACAACAACAACAACAACAACTACTATAACAACTACTACTATTAGTTACTGTGTACAATATGGTTCCAATTTACAAAGGTTCGTTATGTCAAACTTACAACAGTCTCAGAATATGATGAATCCACGAAAATCATAGAAAATGCAATTTACCCAGAAACTGGAAGCAAAACAATACGCAACATTCCAAAGAACTTACACAACACTACACAAGGGCAAAGAAGCAAAGAAACGGATGTTCAAACTGACCGGTCGAATGTCGATGTCACACATTCCTACGCTGGTTGTGACGACGTGACCCATGCTCAGCATTGTATTGCCGCTCTGCAACTCCTAGTGGGTGGTAAAAAGATACACGACACAGATAAAATAATATTTCTTATTTATTATGATACTATTACCTATCAGCAAGTTATAACGGGATGTGGCCTATGGTCAGCTTTGTATTACGTGGTTTCCACACTTTTACTGACAAAATAATCCAGGACTTTTCCATGACTCCCATGAAAAATTTTCCAGAACCTTTTTGTAGCCCACAAATGTTTAAATATAATGTACCAGTAGGAGACTACAAGTGCAAGTAATCTGATAGGAAAATGAGCAAAAAAAATGATTTCTATTTCAGCCTATGAAAAAAGCGTAATTTAATGACTCATTATTACTCATTATATTTTATTTGGATAACTAGATTTTTTTGTTTTTTTTTCTTATTAGACAGATTGGTTTACAAAGCAGATGTTTATGTTTTAGTACTTAGTAACTCTCAGCTAACCAGGAAGGATAGATAGTTGATGAATATTGTAGTTTGGTATTTTGTGGTCTTCTGTAAACTAGGAGTTTTAATGCAGTAACACGATGCTCAGTATGTAGCATATCTTATTACAACTTGCTGATAATATTTGCATTAATATCTGACTAACTATTGCATCTTATCTTATCTGTTTTGTGCATTACTAACTACAAGAGATACAGGGTTCCCACACCTCCTGGAAAGTATTGAAAGGTATTGTAACAGCTAAATATGGCAGTAAAAAACAAGCAAAAGGCTTGAAAACTTAAAGTGGTGAGTCTTCGGCGTTTGCAAATATTCTGGACAAGCACTAAAAAGAGATCAGTGGAAAATGCAACCAACAATTTCTAATCTCTGCCTTAGTGTGACAGAGCATGATAATAAAAAAGTAATAAAATACATAACTAGGACAAAAAAAGCCAAAAACGTATAATGTATGATGTTGGTCGATTCTGACTTAGTTGATTTAATACACGCAACAGCAATTAACAAAAATACAAAAATATAAACTCAGTACAAAAGCTTTAACCACAATAAAACTACTGAGAAACTGAAATTTGGTTTAAGTTAAGGGTGAGTTTTTGCCATTTTTGAAGCGTACGACAATTGAGACGTGCCTTGATGAGCGCGGGATTGAAGAGGCATTCTGGAATGCGGAATCGTTCAACGCCGAAGTGCTGGTTGTATCCGTTGGGCATCTCATAGGCAACGGTTGGCATGTTTGAGATGGTCTCGTCATTGTCGTCGTATGGACTGTCAGACACCTGTAGACCACCACAGGCATATGTTAGTTCTGTAATTGTCTATACGCCAGCAGTAGTAGCATACCGTGGTCCTTAAAAACGTGCCACTTTTATTTTTTGAATAACTCCAAGAAACAAGGCCGATTTTAATAACTATTGGCACGCAACATCAAGAAAAAACTTGACACAAATGACTATAGTTCTGACCACCTCACTTTAATACTGTCACTAAGCTACTGTGTGAAATGCAGAAGTTGTAATTTGACCGTCTACAACAATGAATTCACACTGGATAGCACACGTGTTGGCTCATGAATAATTAACTGAATAGAGACAAACACAATTGGCAATTATTGTCTCTCAAAAAGTCATATGCGTCAAATCACATCCTTTTTATTACAGCATGTGCTCAAAATGTCTTCCTCTGGCACAGATGCAAGTGGTAGAGGTTGATCCTACTCGCTAACAGCAGGTTCAATAACCTGCATTTCACAAGGTAGTGTAGCAACAGTATTAAGATGAAGTGATCAAAACCAGTCATTTGCATCGAGTTTCTTCTTCATGTTGCACGCCAAAAATTATTAAAATCGACTATGGGCTTATGGCTAGAAAAAGACCTTATGTCTTCACATCATAACAGTTGCCATTCAATTATAGTTTAACAAATACAGCGACAGAGCAATTTTAACACCACCAAATTGACAAACTGGCAACTTCACAAAATTGTCATTTTATTGTTCATTATCAGCTAGGCTACACTGGTTAGGAATGCTAATTATATGCAAAAATGTGATACGCGATCACATGTTGTGCCAAAACCCGCATATCGCATATTTTTCCGCATATAATGGCAATTTCAAAATTGCATATGCGAAAACTATGTCGCATATCCAAAAGTTTGCACATATTTGCACATATGTCACACATTTCCACATATGCGATCGCATTTTTCTTGTCCAACATTGTTTTAAGACCATTAAATATTTTTGGCGGCAAACTATCACCGGTATTTACCATAAGACGTTGAATAAATTAAGTCAAAAATGACAAAACTGTGCAGTAAAGGCCTACTTATAATCACGATTATGATTCTCCATCACTCGAAGTTGCATATGCCGGAAATATGCGGAAAAATATGCCACATATATGCGGCACATGCAGCATATATGCCACGTACATGTACCGCATATTTCACCAAATTCTGCATATTTTCCCGCATACTTTGCCTCAAAGTTCCACATATTTTATGAAAATTTTCCGCTATAAACCAGCATCCCTAACTGGTAATAGCAACTGGTAATTGTCGATTATAGTGATGACACAAAGGCCAATTTTCTATCGCCAATTTTCCGCTGCCAGTTATCAGAACAAAACTAAATATATATGTTCAATCTGGCGACGGCGACTGGAACTACACACTGACCAGTTAGTTACTTGTACAAATCGACTCATATCGACAACTGTTGCCAGAAAACTCTCCAGTGTGTCATCTGCATAATTGTCAGCCAAATGTCACCGAGTCAACACGTCACAACTGTTTCAGTGTTTTACGCCAGAAAATTAAAATCTCCCAATTAGCTGCATCGTGGAAATCTCATTCTGCTCATTCCGTCACAAACAAGTTTCATTCTAGCTTGTTCCGCTTGCTGTGATTATTATTATTTTATTTAAATCTTTCACTTAGTTGCTAAGATGCTTCACACCTGGAGTACGCTGGCTGCAAAGTCCTGCATCAGTTCCTTCACCATGAGGTTGTGGTAAGACGAATGAACTTCCGGTAGATTCTCTTTTTTCTTCCACTTGGCAGGTTGACCCTCACCCACCGCCTCCTGTCAACAGTAACACATATATATTTGCAGCAGCAGCAGGAGTAGTACATGTAATGGTATTTGTAGTATTAGTAGCAGTATCGATAGTAATGATTGTAGCAGCAGTAGTAAAAATTGTCACCGTTGTTCTGTCACAAAATAAACTAGAAATTTGGGGCAAAGCCCAACGTGAGTCCGCCCGGCGCCCTAAGTCCGACTGGTGGAAATTAAGGGGGTGGGGGTAAAATTTCCCTGGCATGAAAGTCACGTGGCCTGAACTCAAATGCATTGGTATACGCCGAACTCGCATTGTCGACTTAGGGTAGGTCAACATGAGCGCTTATAACTTTGTCCGTAGTGGACCGAATTTCACAAAATTTTTTTTGTTCAACGCCAAAAGGATCGCTCTCATCAACGCCGTTTAGATTTTGTCGCTATCTTTATCGGTTCCAGAGATATTCGCGGTCAAACTCGAAAGTTGTCGTAAAATGTACTAAATTTTGGACGTTTTTTGCCCTCCCAAATTTTAAGGGAGGCGGTGCCCCCAAATTTCGTACTTGCGTTAACACCCCAACCTAGAGCCGCGTCTCGTGCCAAAGTTTTGTCGGGCTACACCCCCTAACTCCAAAGTTATAAGCGCTCCTTTACTGCATTTTAAGCCAATTTGTGACTCCCCTTTGAAAAAAGTTGTAAGGGAAGCCCCGTCCCCGGTGGAGGGTGCGCTAGTAAGACTTGGTCATTCTCTAGCGCGTGTAAAAATTTGGGGGCGCAGCACCCCCTAGGGGTCGAAATATGGTCTTCCAAAAAATGCGCTTTAAGGGGGTACAATTCAACATCTAAATCTCCAAGGTCACTGGACCAAACTTCACCGGACTTGTTTCGCCTAATGCAGGAGGAATCGCCATAGACGGAATGACTATCCGATTTTGAATATCTTCATCCGTTTCGGAGATATTCGCCGCCGAACTTCGCAGTCGTCCGAAATCGGGCTGAATTTTGCATGTTTTTCGCCCCCAAAATTATTTTTTTGGGGTGTGCCCCCAAAATTTTGGACCGGCATTATAAAATAGGGCCTATTACTGACCATCGTGCAAAATTTCATGCTGGTCAGCCCACGCATCTCGGAGATCTCGCGTCGGGAGAAAAAATAAAAAAACATCTGCAGTAAAACAGAAGTCCTTCCGAAAACGATATGCGGACTAATAAGAAACGAACTGACTCAACCGTAAGTAACCAAAAATAAACACAAACAAATTGGTAAATAACAGAAGTCCTTTCAAATTGCAAAACTAAATACTGGTATAGCAAACGATGCCATACAATTGAATATAATACAATGCAATGTAATACATTATCAATATATGTAGGGTACGAATAGCTGACTTTGTTGGCAATCATGTACGTTGGTACTGAGTCGATCTTGAACTCCTCCATCAGCTTACGACACTCCAGGCTAATGAAGTCTCCAGCCAATGGCGACTTCACAATTGCTGTCACAACAAACAATAATAAATAAAAAAGTGTTCATTTGTGTTGCAGCTAAAAGGCTGGATTGCAACAATACATAAAAAAAATCTGAGCTAATGCTCATGAGATGTGCGACAGCCTACAGCAGTTCCTGTTTGCAGATAATCTTGGTCCGTCTCCATCCATTTTGTCTCAATTCACTCTTCTGCAGTCAAAAATCGCAAAAACCGAAACCCCTATTTTGAGGTTTTAAGGCCATTCAAGGTCATCAATGTTGACATTCCTAAAAACTTCGTAATCAGTGCTTGTTATGATAAGCAGCATGTCTGCGCCTATCTGCAACCATTTTCACGGCAGATGAGCGAATAGCAGTAAAACAAGATGATGTTCATATGAACATGAAGTCTGTCCAATGCATTTTGACAGTTTACAGTATATGTCCATATAAATATAATCAGTGAGCTGTTTAAACTGGTAGAAAAAAAAACAAACAGTTTAATTTCAAATTGTACAGGAAGGGAAAAGGGAAATGGAAGGAGGAAGGGAAGGTAAAGAGAAAGCGGAAGGTAAAGAGAAGAGGAAGCAAAAGGGAAAGGGGAAGGGAAAGGAAAAAGGAGAAGAGGAAAGGGCAAGGGAAAGGGGAAGGGAAAAAAAAGTGGATGGAGAAGGGGAAGGGAAAGGAAAATGGGAAAGGGAAGGGGAAGGAGACGGAGAAGGGGAAGGAAAGTTGGAAGGAAGATAGCTTAAGAAATGTTGCATGCGCAAGGACGCACGCAGGGACGCTCAGGTGATTTTATACTCTGTCCAATGCTATGCATTGCACTGGACAGACAATAACGTGTTTTTACGAGGGGCCCCTCTTTCACTCCCTCGTTCCTGGGGATCCCCCTCACCCAGTGGCATGAAATTTTGTCTTGAAATAGGGCCTAATAGAGACTCTAAGCTATCATATGGTGTAAACCCGAAGTCTCTATCTCACCTGGGCTTGAAAAAGTACTGGGTCACGATGGACAGACGGATGGACAGACAGACAGAATTACCATAGCTAATATGCACTATAGCTATGCTAGCTCTCGCGCATAAAAATGTAATACATGAATACAATGACCATAAAATGTCACAAAAAATAAAACACACAATACTGCAAACTGTGTAAGTACATACGATGAAGATGATTTAAAAAAATTATATAACATTTTTGGGTTTGTTTATTTATATGCAGCATACATCAGGAGCTCCAAAAATGATAGACTTCGATGAACTTCCAAGGGTTTGGCACATCCGAAGAAAAAAGTGACCAACATTTATCCAGAATTCAAATACCATGGAGAAAGAAATCCACCTCAATGATCTCAAAGCTATAGAGCTTCACCTGCCATATGGGATCACACAGTGTTACCTGCCATCTGACACAGGTAAAGACTCTCCCCACCTTAACCCCAGCCGGACAAGCTGGTACGTGGTTTATGCACCTAGGAAAGATGGAAGTCGGAGTTGACTTTGGTAGTTAATTATATACCAAGATTGTTTACCTGTCCACAAGCATGTAAACAGCTACTTCCAAGTAGCAAGCACTTGATAGTGACCCAACCAAAAGTTTAACCCACAACCTTTTGATTGCAAGTCCAACATTCTAACTATTGCACTTCCAAGCCATGTGCCAGTGACTAGCAACTGCGTCCTGTCTCAATAACATTAACATAACATTAACATTAGTCTGAGCTCCTCACCTTGCTGTAGAACGTATCCATCATAGACAGGCACTGCTGTAGTGTGAGTGGCTCCACTGTCTAGCACCAGGCCGGTCGAACGACCATTTGCAAAGCTTGCCATAGCATGTCAAGGACAACAACGACAACAACAACTAATACTACTACAATGCGGCCAACAGAATGCCATAATGTCAAATGTCACGAGTAAAAACATTTAATGTGCTGCTAAAAAACAATTTCTAAGCATAAGCAGCTTTCAGCAAGAGACAGATTGTGAGCTTATTCCGTAGTGAAAATAAGCTACCACAAAAAAAGTAAACAAGTAAGTAACTAAGTAGGTACGAATTACTGCAATAGCAGCAGATTATAATTTGATTCCTCTACCTTTTGTAAATACACAAACATATGCACATAATAACATGCACAATAAAAAAGAAAGAAAATGAGCCAAAATGAGATTACAAATTGATTAAAATGCAGCAAATTCTAATGAGAATAAACAAGTTAAATAAATTCTTCAAAATACAAGTTCCAATAGTTAAAATTATTTGTTGACACTTTGGCAACCGTTGCTGCCATCTTCAAAATAACTGTCAGCCAATTTAAATAAAGAGTTGTATTTTGATAAATTTATACAACCCATAAGTTTTCGTTTCAGCCTATGAGCCTATTCAAAGATGATGACAAACATTAATATAAGTTTGTAGCTCTGATCAAGGATACGCAGACAAAACTGCATTTTTGCACAAGAAGAATGCCGGGCAGTTGTACTTCTCGAATATCAACTCCGTCAGCTTCTCACGCTTGGCCCTGATGTTCCACTAGAACAACACACACCACAGGAACAGCTGAAATTAAGATCCGCTACAAACAATAAAAAAACTCAGCAGTCGCTAGGGTGGGCCGGCAGTATGCCGGTGTCCAAAAGACAGCAAATGTGAACATCTATTAGTGATTATCAGCAACTTTGGCTCGGTCTCTAGCATGTCTGAGATACAACGTACCGTTTAGCCACAACAGCGCATACTGGCCTTTAAGGACATCCAAGGTCGATGACTTTCATGTCATCTGAAAGGGCTTATGCGACTTCCTATTAGTGATCAATAGCAACCTTAACACTACCTCTCACCGTTTCTGAGATACCGTCATACCATTTAGCCACGCTAGTGTACTAAAAAAAAGATCAACAGCAACTAGTCAGTAATTAAACACAATGAATGAAAAAAGCTATACTAATGTACAGGGTGGGCCAAAGTGTTTGCAGAGTGTGCCAGTCAAAGAATTTAGAAAATCGGTCAATAACTGGCAAAAATATAGACAAATGTAAAGTGGCATGTTTTTTCATGGCCCAACATTCCAATTGATCGACTGATACAGCGACAGACTTACAGCCGGCTCTGACATGAGCAGCGGATGTAACTCGGACTCAGACTTGATGTGTCGTGCGTAGAAGTGATCCATAAACTTCTCAAACAATTCCCAATCTTCAACTATCATACACAATACACAGAGCAAGCAACTGACCAACCAACATTTCACTCAAAGACCATGAAGAAATGGTACAAACTTATCGACATTGTATTTTTCATTCCGAAGAGGCATTAGTGATACAAGTTTGGAAAACAATAAAACACACTTAAGTTGATGACACACTGACCATTATCTGGTGCCTGTTTCCGGTGCCAGTTTCTGGTGCCAGAAACCATGACACAATTTGCCAGCAAATGATACCGCCAGAAAAAAAAACAGCCAACTTGTCAATTACGCAATGTACGCTTTTGTTCAAGATTCTATCATGACAGTCTTTATTGACACATTATACAGAAATTCATTTTTTCGTACTGTTCTATTAGTTGAAAAATGCTTTCATCACTCCACTTCATCTTTCATCTTTGTTTACAAACAAATGAGTGGTGTCATCATCTGCTCAGACTGACCAATCAGAGTTCAGCTTTCCAGTTGGTTAAGCGCATGAAATTGAACATGCTCTAACTGGTGCCAGTTTCTGGCATCAGAAAAGTATGACAGACTGACCAGTTTCTAGTACCAGAAACAGGCGCCAGAAACTGGCCAGTGTGTCATCACGATTAGGTAACACAAGGTTTGAATTTTGTGGTATATAGTCTTTCAACTATTGTACGCAGCAACAAGTTAACAAGTTACAACATATTACTCATTATTCAGAAAAGTTCAACATTTAAAAACAATGTCAGCACAACATAATTACAAAGACTGGAACCAATGATACTAAACGGACACTAAGCAATAGCAGGTCATGTCATAAAAAGTATACCAAATAACTGCATCATTAGTCGTTAAAGCTGGAAAATATCATTTTGAAGATTAAATGTTGCAGGCATAGTATTACTGTCTGCCTTAGCTACAAAATCTAAGCACTATACGTGTATAATGATAAAAATAAAATTGACGATAAACTGATGATCATAAAAATATATGTTCTTGAAAAAGTTCAGGAATACCTAAAACTAACAGCACCAACAGTGGCAGAAATCCAAGCCCAACAAAAAAGGGGGGAAATTTTCTTCGGGTCCCATGACATTTGGGGGTCCCACCGGCACTCAGGATATCAAATACACAAGAATGTGCCATTCTGAAAAGCAAAACTGAAACATTTTCTCCCCATAGAGACCCTGTGAGAATGTTTTCTCTGGTCCCTGCTGTGGGTCTCGATGTTCCTGCAAAAATCAGTTAATGTAAGCCAGGAAATTGTAAGTTACTCCACTTGAGTATTTATATAAAACTAAAAACAATATTAGGTACTAGTGGTGACTCAATATCAGGATCTCAATTTCAATACAATAACAATATCGATACGATATTTTGAAAATATCACGATATCAATATCAATATTGACATTTTTAAAATGACAAGCATGTAACTCTTATACAAGCACAAGAATAAGTCGTGAACGTTCAGCAAGCCAGTTTGCTTTATGCAGGTACTAAAATGTGTCAGTGAACTTAATAACTATAGACTGTCATAAGTGTCGTTAAATTACGACACTATAGTCAGTTTGCTTCGGTTAGTTTGTCGTTTTCTCTGTTTATTCTCGTTATTTTGGTAATGCAATAATAAATATATAAACCTGTTGCGTAAAATGTCGCGATATATCAAAAATATCGTGATATATAAAAAATATCACAATATATCGAAAAATTCAATGCGATATATCGATAGCGAAAACATACTCATTCCATCTCTAAGGAAGCCGGTCATTTCCATTCCCTTCCGCGGTATTTTGATGTTCACCGTGTCGATGTAGTACTTCTTCTCCTTGTGACCTTGACTGGAAATGTTGTCCGTATCCATCTGGGAATCCAACTCTTCGATCAGTCCTGCCACCGATGGGAAGTCCGCCTGCATTATAAACAGTTGTATAAATGTATACAAGCATTACTGCTATTATTATTTTTGCTCAACCATTAGCAAAAATACATAAAACTAAATGTCAAAAACTACTTGGATGCCGAGTATTCATATTTGTATTTGTAGTACTCAAAGCAATAGCAGCGGTGCTGCTTTCAGTTTGTTCTGCTGATGGTCAAATGTCAAAAAATTATGACATGTATGACATGATGGCATGATGTAGCATTAGTACATTAAGTTGAATCAACAAATTTAGTCTATGATGAGCCCAGTTAGTAACTTAGCACTTAAATGGGTGGCTGTCTACGATCAGGCAAACCATCTTGGTACGAAGCCAGCCAACTAGGTCGACTCAGCCTTCTACCCTCCGTGGGATGGTAAAATGAGTATCAGCTTCTGGGCTCAGTAGTAATAAATGGCAATGGTGTGTGTAGTACTTTAGCTGCAAGATACAATATTTAACCGTGCAAATATGGCAGTGTGTATTTTTCTCAAAATCTAACTGAAAAACGTTGTTTATGCAAAGTAATGTAGTCATGTTATCTTACTATAATGCGCGTCGAGTCTGTTTGTCTGTCTGTCAGTTCCCTCTAGCACCTTCCCTGTTGCACGGTTGCAGACCCCGACCGTGGCATTTGAGTCCTTGGGCCTTGGGTACATGCCCCCACCTGCCCCCTGAGCATCCTGAGGGGGCGGGAGTCGAGTTGCCGGGTCTTCTTTTCCCGCTGATTCTGTCAAGTTCGTCAGTATAGTGCTCAGCTTTTTTGGCGACATCTGGTGAATGACGACCACTTAAAGGTCCCAGCCTAAGGCCTGCCATGAATTTCATAGTCTCTGCGACGTGTGCCGGCTCATGCTGACCACTTGATCAGTGGCGCCCTCTGCACGTTATTTCGACTGCGTACCACGTACTGCATACAGCTCCTCCCAGACTCTTGCGTGCATTCATTTCACTAGCAAAGTAGCCCACCCGTAGGCTACGGGTGGGCTACTTTGCTAGTATTAATAAATACAAAAACTATTATCTTACTTTCGGCATATCTTCACCAGCATAACCACCCCTGAATGAAGAAGACCCAATGTCGATGACAATGGCACCAACCTCATCTGATAAAACAATAATTTACACACAATTCTAAAATCAATAAAAAGTTACTATTTGTAAAGGCTAAATTTACTGCGGCAACAAATGTCGTCGCACTATGTGGCAAAATACACTAATGCGGTGGTAAACAACTTACCTATAGGTTGTCTTATGTTTTTTCACAGTCCACTCATAATCGAGTTAGGCCTATTGCGAAAACCATCTGGACCATTATAAAATATGTAAAAATTGGTGATTTCTTTGAATTTGGAACATTTGTAAAATGCAGTTTGTCGAAATATGCTTTCGTAGATTAACTAAGTGTGAATTAAAAACGCTCAGTTAACGCTGACGAGCGACTGCCGACGTGTCCTAGGTGCAGTAGGCTGAGATGAACCTCTGTTTTAAGCCTACATGTAGGTTGAAAAGTGCTTAAAGTAGGCTACTAGTAGCTCTGTAACTAGTGCTCGCAGGGAACGAACGAGACAGCAATGCTGTATAGCTGCTGAGGGCTAGCTGATATAGCATGCTGATATAGTAGATCAGCTGTGGGTGAATGCAAAGTCGTCGTAGATGTCGACGTCGATGGATGGCACCGTGTATACTGGCTTCACACGAAGCGTGACAGAAAACTGCAGGATCAATGAAAAAGAGAAGAAAGAGAGAGCATCTGCTGATCTGTCACTGATTGTAAAAGTGTGTGACAATTATTGCTGCTTAACATACAATTCTGCCAATAAGCGCGCGATATTTGCTGTGGTAAAAGTGTGCAGTATGGATAGCGACATTTACCGCCGCATTAGTGTATTACACTTGCTTCATGCGCGACATTTGTCACTTGCAACATTTGCCGCCGCAATAGCAATGTGCATTTGTAAAATATTGCAATGTAGCAATAACTAAATTCATATGATAGTATAAGCAAAGCCAATATAATGCAGTAATACAATACACCAATATAGCCTGACAGCATACACTTATTTTTAGCATTAGTTGACAAAAAATAAAAAAAAAATAATTCACTGCAGGTCAAAGTAATAAAACTACAAACAAGCGTAAATATACAAATAAGTTTTAAATTAGCTCAACGCTATGATCAGTTCGGCAAACTGAAAGATCGGTGACCAAAATTTCTATCGTCAGTTCGCCGAACTGAGTCGAAAGAATCAGCATTTACAAAAAGCAGTTCGGCGATCGGAAGCACAGCTAATTGGGCTACTAAAATCATTTCAGCCGCGCTGCTATTAATTTCACACTCCCACCACTGCATTAGAGATGGTGAATAGATTCACTAAAAAAAGTTCAAAAAGTAAAAAAAATATTGAGACCTTTAACTCTAAGTTCCAGTAAACTCCCCGTTACCAGCGCTGGCTGCTGAGATGAAAGCTGCACAGGTGGAGAGTGACGCTAGGCCTATAGATCTACCATGACTTGTGCAAAGCAAAGTTCTTTCTTCATACAAGATGGACTGACAAAATGATTAAGTGCCTCAATTCTTATTCATATATTTTTTTAAATACTGAGAAGTTAAAAATCTTTCAGTTTACTCTAAGCTGGACAATGGCAAAATTGGACCACCTGCAGCTCGTGTACTTACAGCATGGACCTAAATCTTACTGCACAACTTAGATCTATTTATTTCAACTTCATTAGGTAGTTCGTTAACTTTCTGCTACATTTTAGTCCTGCCAGACCGTCGACTGCTGACAGGGTAAGTCTGGAAGTGTCAGTGACTGCAGTGTCGTGAGACCAGCTCAGCTTCTGACAGTGACAGAGGCAGCAGCGGCCCGGCGGCGTCGGGCATTATCCGTTTTCCCCGAACTGAAAGTAGCAAATTTAGCATTGCTTCTATCAGTTCGCCGAATTGAAAATAGAATTAACGTTTAAATTACTTAAAACAGCAAATATATATATATATATATATATACGCACACACACACACATATATATATATATATAAATCCACCATCATCAAATGTTAAATACACAGTGACCATACTGGTAAATGGACTTCAAACCACAAACAACTGCCACTGTTTATCTGTCAGATGCATAGATAATTTAATTTCTCGACTACTGACCTCCGCCATAAACTCCGCCACTCATTTTGTGAGAGATCCGTCAAAAAGCGATAAAATCAATCACACACCTAACACAACAGCAATAATTCGTTAAGTTTGGCCAAATTTTTTTCGTAAACAAAAACAAAACACACTCGCCGCAAAGAATATATAAATAGATAAAAATAAAAAAGCACTGTGAAAGACCGGTAAAAATTGATACGTTCAGATCACTGTGGTTCAGATCGTCGATCTGATAGTTTTAGGCAAAACTTTATACGTTCAGATCCGCGATCTGAGCACTCAGATCGGCAAGATCTGTTAACTACAGACAACAAACTCACCTGCAGATCACTCACTTCACTATACTGAAGGTATAAAATTTTGCCTAAAACTATCAGATCGGCGATCTGAACGTGTCAATTTTCCAGTTTTTCAGATCGCCAATCTGAAAGACCGGTAAAAATTAATACGTTTTCCGATCGCCGATCTGAACTTAAAATTGTCGAATAAAATAAGTAAAAATTATCGGCAACAATATTTATAGCAGTTTTCTATGTAAACAATGGTTGATTATTCTATGGGTGTGGCGTTTATGTGTCAGTTATTGAAGTTATTGTAATAATTGTACGCATTTGTAATGGTAAGTGCCAATTATTAAGTATTTGAGTTGTTAAAAAGTCTACAGTTAGTTAGAAGAGATAGAAGAAAAGGGTTGGAATAGAGTCTTAGTCTAAAAATAGGGGCTAAAGTATGGGCTGGTGAGCATTAGTGTTAGTAACGCTATTTTGCATACAAACAACACACGCACCGGAGTCATATCTGTTACGTTTGAGGCAGGTATTGTTCGGTTTGGAATAAGAAAAAATGATGTCAATAGGGTTAGAAGTAGGGATTGGATATGAACTAATGTTATGGGTTTGATTTAGTAAGAGTTACATACGTTACTAAGTTACTAGACGTTACTAGACGCCGACGCACCTAGACGCACCAGACACATTTTACCCACACGCTAAAAATAGATTGTTGGCAACTTGTAATGAACCTGGTGTTTCAACACAACAACAGCATGCGACCAAAGTTAGTCGGTGTAGGACGACATTGAGGACAAGTGCCATTTTGCACTAAGCTTGCCTCACTGCATTCATTTTAGTTAGAGGAAGTCAATATAGAGCTTTGGTGACAACATAGTTCCCTATAAATATATATTTTTTATTTATTTATTCAGTTCACTCAGAGAAATGCTAGAACAGAACAATACAAAATACAGTGTGAGCAAGGAGCATAACACAAGCACCAGCAGCTGCCCTAAGATTACAACATGATTACAAGACAAAATCTTAACAGCCTACTATTTCTAAAATGCTAGAATTTCAACAGATAGTTTTTATGTTTCCATAATATAAGAATGACAGTTTGTTTTTGTGTTGTGAATATGACATAGCTGTGATTTGGTGTGTTTGTGTGCAGTCAGCTTTATTCAACTTTCAAAGTCTTCTCACGGTTGTCCTGCTACTGATATGTACATGTGCCTACCTGCGGTCAATAGTCCCAAGCTTGCTGGATAGGAACAAGGAAGGGTGTGTATGAAGTTCTTACATACTGTTAAGTATAGATACCAGAAAACTGGTCAATGTGTCATCACTATAAGTCAGACTACTGAGGCACATTTTGCACTTTTTATTTCTCTGAGAATATCTGAGATGTTGCATGGAATTCACATTTCGCTCCTGCCTTTTTTTCTGAGATTCTCAGAGAATCTTAGAGAGTCTCAGAGAAATAAAAAGTGCGAAACGCACCTCTGGTCTCATGTTAATCCATTGTTAGGTTAAGGTAGACACAAAAGGTATTTGCGCCCATTCTTGGATTTATTTGAAGACGCAGGTAGAAATGGTAACTAAAAGTTATATATTCCACAAAAACAACCTTTGTTGAATTGACATTTTGGCATTTGCCTGACATTTTGGTATTTGCCTGACATTTTGGCATCCACTGCCACTTCTTATTACATAGCAAAATCTGGCAGTCAGCAGCAGCAGTTGTTGCGAACGCATCCAGAATAAAATAATCGATAAAGGCTATAGTCTGATGAATTCATATTATTTAGTAAGCATGCTTTGTCAGAGGGAAATTGCCTAGCTGATGTTTAACTAGAGTAACAAAGTACTGCAGGAAGCAGTTGCATTTGTATATGAAACGTTCTCTGATTTGTATAACTGACCAAGAGTAACAGAATCCTTAATGAAATGGTACCGGCCCGCTATTCCGAAGGTCCACTATTCCGAAGGTCCGCTATTCTGAAAGTCCATTGTGCAGATACGTGCCACAGTGCTAACGTTGGGTTAAGGTTAGGGTTAGGGTCAGCCTTAGGGTTTGAGAGAACAGTAAACTTTTGGAATAGCAGACCTTCACAATAGTGGACCTTCAGAATAGCGGACACAAATCAATGAAATTCATTGTGCTGTTTGTGTTCAGATTGCTTGGTATATTCTGGAAGTGTGCACGGATCGGTGAGTAACGTAATATTTAACACAAAATCGGTAGCCACTGTGCAGCTTCATCTAGTTTTTTAAAGATTGCTGGAATGTAGTTTTTAGCATGCAGTTGTGAGATTTGGTAAGATGATTTCAAATAGGATATCATGTGAATTTTGTTGCCTATTCTGGAGAAGGTAATAGTGAAGCAAAAAATCAAAGGCTCCATAGATAATCCAGGTATATGTATGAGGGTCATCCCTAAAGTTTCCGGCTTTAACATATTAGACAACAATATTTTCCACAATCTGTACATCAGTGAAGCATACATCTTTTAAGAACTCTAATGAGTTAGTTGCGGATATGACGTCACTGTAATTTGTGACATCACAGAGCATTAAATAGAACCGATTTCCAGTGTCAACGAAAGAGGCTTGAGTCATTTATTATCATGGGTAGCGGACACCATCATTGTCAGATTTCAGATTTCAAAACAGATAATAGTCACTAAGGTAAGGTCATTGCTGTATGCAGAGTGGTCTTGGTGTAGAAAATCATAGACATGAACAGTCAGCTGGGTAACTGTAGACTTTGGACTGGACTGCAGTGCTGAAATTTGGGGAAATTGCGCATGGCTTGCTACTGGGCCTCTCCCAGCCCCCTGCCCCTCAAGGGCCCATGTAACTAGTCACAAATTCTGGTTGGCCTTTCATTAGCACAACTGATATAATTAACAGTTACATTTTTAATAAAATTTTTCTGATACCATCAGATATTGGCATTGCGTTGTATTTTGGCTAAAGTGCTTTGATTTGCGGCTACCACAGATTAGGCTATAGTGTATTCACAGACCCAAATGAAAAATTCATAAACGTAGATGTCAGGGCTTTTGTAAAATGAGATGCCAAGGAGCCCCACTTTGGTAAATCCAGCTACAGACTGAAAAAGTTTCATGCAATAACCAGCCTGATTCAAATGCTGCTTGCATTAGCATACCAAATCATGTCAGCTTATGACATCATAAATTATAATGTTGTCACTTCCACAATCTGCTCACACAAATAACTTTTACTATATACAAAATAAAAAAAAAATTGTCCAATATATTGAGGCTCAAAACTTTTTGAATGCCCCTCGTATTTGCATGAAGTCGTAATTGACTCAAATGCTATTATTTGCGGTTAGCACAAATGTAACCTATTGTATATTCACATATGCAAATTAGAAATTCACAAACGTCTTTGTTAGGGCTTTTACAAAATCAGATGCAACGGGTTTACACTTTGGTAAACCTAGCTACGGACTGGAAAATTGTCATGCAAAAGTGAGCCTGATTCTATGCTGTTTGAGTTAGCACTCTAAATCGTTTTGGTTTAGTATATGACGTCATATATTACAATGACGTCATATCCGCAACCAACTCATTAGAGTTTGTGAAGTATGTATGTTTTACTGATGTACAGATTGTAGAAAATATTATTGTCTAGTATGTTGAGTCCGGAAACTTTTGCAATGACCCTTGTGGAGAATGACCACCAAAAACTTTGAATTCATTACTGTTGGTTAAACACTTTTGGGGCTCATAATTAGTTTTTACTTAGAAGATCTACAGTTATAACTTGCATTGTCATTTTTTGCTGTAGTATTGGATATTGTATGCTGGAATAGTTTTTGATGCACCCTGTATGCAGTTTCTGTTGCTGCAACGTGCTGCAGGGGAGCGAAAGAGTCCGTACATTGCTGCATGTTGCGTCGCCATGGCTCTCAGCATACTTTTCTTCTCATGACCTTGTCTAACTGGGTCAAGGTCGTTCATCGTGACAGTCAAACTGGGTCGAGAAGCCTCAAGGTTATAGAGTACAATGGTGCTGCTGGCTGAAATTTCAACTCGCCAATACATGCAGTAGTGTTGTGGTGGGTGGGGGCCGGAAATTTTATCTTGACAGAAAATTTTCTTGTCGAGCGATTTTCGTTCAAGGGTACAAAATTCAGAGGACGAAAATCAACCATTTTTGGTAGAATGTAAGGGCAGAATTGAAATTTTGGGCATCCGTTATCTCCTCCATCCGAAATTTGCAGGTGTCTTTTGGAAAATTGCTTTGTCTTGCTCCCAGCCACAACTTTTGTGACTGATGATGTTACCGACCTGTCATTTGATGCTGGCTTGATGCATTTTGTCACCTGAAGTGCAAAAACGGCCGAGTGGTAGAATAATGAACTTTTATTATCCTGGGTTTTTCCTTCTTTGGGCTTAAGATTGGCTGAATGTCCAACCGCTTGGGTTTCGGTGGTAATCCGACCAGTATCTGGACTTGGCATTCCCGAATCAGGATGCAGTAACTTTCTGATGAATTTTTGTACAAAATTTTTATAGCGATGGGGCTAGATCCGACGCGATATTCCTTAATGTAGGTATGCATGTACAGTGTTTTTCCAAGTGGTCACTAGTTGCGAGAATGCGTTTGGCCGGTAATGCGTATGATACGGCTACCGATTTTGTGCACGTCTATAATGTTCAGTGCCAGATTAACATAGTAGTAAAAGATGCAAATGCTGTGAGCTTGTATAAGGGCCTCATAGGTCTTAAGGCCAACATTTGTTCTGTTTATAATAATTTGCCTAGCATTTGCTATTTATTATGAGTGTACCTCTGTTACTGCTGTCTAGTATATTACACAGAAGTTTGTAAAGTTTGATCAAATTCTTCTCTGAAAATAATAATAGTTGCCAAGTTACCTATTTGTACTTTTTGTATGCGTACATGTTAGACCCCTCAGCTGTACCGCCGACCCGTTTTCAGCTGGCTGCAGTAAAATCCAGCTGGCGAGCTGGCTTGAGTCGGCGCGCCGTCGAAAATTCTGCTGGCGGCAGTGCCAAAATTTTCCGCCGGCGGCGCGGCTCGAGTCGTCACCACTCAGTCAACACACAAATAAACACCAACTAAATGTTGTAGTAGGCCTACTTTTAATATTGATGCTTAATAGCACGACTACGAATGAAAAGTGCTCACACTGCAACAGTACTTTTGTACGTTTATTTTTTGTTAACGGCCAGAATATTATTTTGACTTTGTGCTGTGTAAATTTTATTTTACAGATTTTAGTACATGCATAGCAAAAGTTTGAACATTTTATTAGTATTCTGACGATGTCGTGTTAATAACGGACATGCACTTGAAGTAGTGACTACAATGCCAATGATTGGACTAGATGCTATCAAAAGCATAGACCTAGATGTAAAAAACGTATCCAAAAAAATTAAAACACGTTAAGAACGTGGCGGCAATAAAAAACGTGCAAAACGAATAAAAAACGTTGGCCATAGTTTGTTCAACTTCCTGCTGAATGACTAATGCTGTAGGTGCATTATATTTAGAACTATAATGTAGACAGAGAACTTTATTTAATTTCAATTTAACCAAATGGTCATAAAACCACAGCATTATACTAACTAATTAAACTGGCGCACCGTCTGTTTTTCGGCTGGCGTTGGTGCTGGACGATTCAGGCTGGGGGCGGCTGAGGGGTCTAGTACATGTTCCTGTGACCTAACTTGAATTATTTCAGTTGAGCTAATTAATATGGACCTCCTTCTGTTACTCGGAACATTTGTCTAGCTCGAGTCACTGTTCCTTGCTTGTTTATGCATTATTATATGCAGCATTTTAAGAGAAATGCTGGAGTGTGTTAAATGATAATATGTTTGTGTTAGTGTTATGCAAAATTTATCTATTCATGTTTATTTTTATTTCAGACATGACATGGCAGTATTTTAAATACATTATACTGGGCATGCAATCTGTAAAGTGTAGAATTGCCACAATATGCTGTCTCTCTGTCGGCGACTCTAATATATTGTAACTAGAGCTGTCAAGTTAACGCATTAGTTAACGCATTAATGTGTTAATAAATTAGCATGCGTTAAAAAAATTAACACACATACGTAAATTTATATTAATTTACTAAATTCTGTGAAGTAAAAGTTACAATATTCCATTAAACTGTGGTTATTTGACAATCGCATGAATTTAAGTAACATTCTATCACTACTGTAAGCAAGTAATTATTCCAACGACATGCTAATAAATTTCTATGCTACCTCTGATGCCAGTTATTGCCGATTATACATTTAAAATGTTTCTTACTTTCTGTATTCTACAGGCATGGCCCCCAAACGTTACCCTGCCCTGCAACGTAGGGGTGGGTTAGAGTTAGTAGGGGGGTTAACTTACCCCCCTACTCTCCCTCTTGACGGGCCTGGTTGCATTAATAATGTGTTAATTAATGCGTTACAAAACTTAACACTTTGACAACTCTAATTGTAACATAATGTGTCATGACCTGGGAGCTTGAATGTAAACATACTGTAAAACTCTAAAATGAAGCAAAGTCCCGAATAAACACCAAGTCCTGGATACAAAGGGTTCAAGGCAATTTGTACTAATAGAAGCCAGGCCCCAGTTACAGGGGCTTATATTCGAAGTTTTATGGTAGACAAACGTTGTGCAATGTATGCTGAGACAACTTGACAGTCCTACAGTCACTCGATCAACGTTACAAGAACACTGATAACTGTAATAGCTATTTAGCTACAAAAACTATTTACCTACAAAGATATATTTCCCCACTACCGACATCGGAAATACTGCATGGCCTTCCATCTAGTCCTGCACAATACTAATCCTGACTTAATAAGTTGATAAATTCATCAAATTACAACCTTTATATACAATGTTGTTGTTGACGTTTCGGCAACCCCTGCTGCCTTCGTCAGAACGACTGTCCACCAGGTGTCGCTGTGGCAGACAGTAAGTAATCATAGATGTGTGGAAGTTGGTAGGACCCCTTGTCTCAGTTATTAAGTTACGTTTCAACCTATGAGTCTATTTAAAGACACTAATCCTGACCTTTGACCTGCTGAACCAAAAATCAGTCTACCAGTTACTGGGGAACGTTTACACCAGAGGTCTCAAATGCGCACAGTGAAGGCGATATTTGCAGCCTGCGACACACTGTCGAAAATTCTAACAAAAATTGGGATAAAAATAAGCCATTTTATTCATTTTACAGCATTTTTCTTCCAGTAACCCAGCAAAACTACTATTTTTCTCACTTGCGTTCACTTTAGCGGAGCCACATGCTGGAGGTGGTAGCGACCAACAGACACGGAAAGAAAATCTGAAGTTCTAAACTATACTGTAAAAATAACTTCTGTGGGACAGAGAGGCAAGACATGTAATGGAGCCTATCAGATTGACCACACAGTAAATAGCAATAAACTGAATATCACAGACAAAGAGAATGCCCATATCACAGTCAATGGCATCACCACAGTTGGGGCATGGCAACTGATCGATCCCCCTAAATCGCAGCCTGTCGGAAAATTTTCTTCTTGTCCGATAAAACTGTCTTCCAAAATTGCAAAATTTGAGGCTGGAAATCCCCCGTCTAATCTAATCCGAAAACAATTTGACATAGCGCCAGCCATTGTCAAAATGTCACCGTGGATCATAAGTGCTGTGTTTACCCACTTTTTGAGGGGGTGGGGTTAGCGAAAAATTGAAATTTCGAGCACCCAAATTTCCTCTGTCAGAAATTTGCAGCTGTCTGTCGGAAGGCTGCCACTTCGTGCCCCCCCTCTCTGCCGACTTTATTAACATACGACGGCACTCTTCACAATCTGTTAATGTTGTGAGCTGTCTGGAAACACTTCGCCGGCCAGTGAGAATCGTGTGTAAAAATTCCGGGCAGGACATGTCAGTAATATGTTGAGTTTTTCCTGTTTGTCTTTTTCAGCTGATGATAATGATGCTGACGAACTGCCGCGTGATGAATCTTGGTCTTTAACTGATGTATCCTCTGAAGTGCACACAGTACATACCAAAATAAACAGTTACAAATGTGTAAAATGCCTACGAAATGTAAATAAGTTGTGCATATTCATTGATATAAAACTTTTACTGTGATATAAATTGTTGAAGTTTTGGCAACCGCTGCTGCCTTCTCGGAACAACTGTCCACCAGGGTGTCACTGCGGCAGACAGCAAGTAATCATAGATGTGTGGAAATTGGTCTTGGTTCCTGAGAAGGCAGCAGCAGTTGCTGAAATGTCAGCAGTCTGTATCAAAAAAGGTTTTATATTGATGAATTTGCTCAACTTACTTGGTTAATGGGTACCGTTTTAACATATGAATCTACTGAAACACAAAATGTAGAGAGAAACACGACTGACTACAGCAGTGATAAGACTACAGGGTGGGCCAAAAAAAATGTGCCACTTTACTTTTGTCCATATCTTCACCAATTATTGGCCCATTTTCAAAATTCTTTCACTGACACACTCCTCAGACAATTTGCAATAACGTGATTATTATATATCCCACCACACCACAAATTCGTCTCTACACTTTCTTGTGAAATATCAATGAAATATGCATACATAACAATAATAACAAACAAACAGTTTGATAAAATTGAAAAAAGACCAGACGAACATTGCAGTGAATGGTCTGTATGACAACGAATCATTCATCGCAATGTTGGTCTGAAGTGTTTTTTTCATTTACCTAAATTTTTATCATTATCATTAGTTTTTTGTTACATTTACATTTCATAAGGTAGTGTAGAAACGCATTTACCATGTGGTGCAATATATAATAACCACATTATTGCAAATTGTCTGCAGAGCCTGTCAGTCAAAGAATTTTGAAAATTGGTCAATAATTGGTGAAGATATGGACAAAAGTGAAGTGGCACGTTTTTTATGGCCCACGGTGTAGTACAGAGAAAGCAGTTACATGGCTGGACAGATTTACAATGATAAACATGATGATAAACACACCTCACAGGTCCACATCCAGACTTATAATTTGACTCCGCCATGGATGGCAATTATCAAATCAGGCCAGAATTTTTGCTGCAGCTGTTTTGCTAAAATTGCCATATGATGATAAGAGATGGGGCCAGAAATCTCGTAAATGCCCATATTTACAGTTTATGTCTGTTTGCAATAATTCTATTTTTGATCAGCAGAAATAAACAGCAGTCAGCGATGTAAAAAAGACCAAGTATATGGAGACCAAGAACGACAAGTAAAGCCCAGCTAACGCAAAGGAAAATGCGCAACAGCAGCACATGTTTGAAAGCCCAGTAAAAAATATAAACAGTTGCCAGAGGACATCAGACGACCGGCGGCTAATTATCTACAGGGTGTGGCAGAAAAAAGTAGCCCCTTAAAGTTTTTCACTGTTTTCTCAGCAATAATTCAGCATTTTAATCTGAGAATTTACAGATTTATTTACTAAATTGTTCTACGGCTAAGTGCCAAATAAAATTTGATTCCATTGAAAAATGACGAAGTTATAGATTTTTTAACATAACCGCTTATCGATTTTTCAGCGTGAAAAAATGTCTAAGCTACAACACCAGTTAAATAACATCGTTGAAACAAGTCAAACAACACAGTTAACTAATGATCAGATGCCAAAATTCCATTGTCACTGTGAATGTTCGAAGTGTCCACCAACAGCTCCAAGCTCCAACACAAGCCTT
>Ga0056128_1001471_pt1 | contig 26321 bp, 19 predicted proteins | sample WorMetLIZISLAND2_FD_71113 | JGI IMG/M metagenome (GOLD analysis project Ga0056128, IMG submission 71113) | Marine gutless worms symbiont microbial communities from Max Planck institute for Marine Microbiology, Germany - Olavius geniculatus... ... | reverse complement strand
CCAGCGACCTCAGTATGGACGACGCAGTTGACTTGGCTCAGAACCGTCCACTCTGGAGATTGATGTCTACGTTCGGCGCTACGCACTCTTAGTGGTGCTTGCCAGAAATGATGATGATGGTGAGTCACGACGTCTACAGTCTGAGTGGGCTGGCTAGGCCTGTGAATCAGATAAGAGGCAGTTCACTGGTCATAAACAGATCAGATTTCACATACACGCCGAAACGCACGTCCATTGGTATCAGATTGCCCTCCTCCACTGTCCCACTCACTCAGTCGCTGCATCGCTGGAATGCCAATGCACTGGAAAACAGGGCGCCTGGGCGTGTGACTCAGTGTCTGTAGTTGTGTTCATGCTCACCGTGACTGACCAGCCAGAACAGCTGAGAGACGCTTTAGGCGCAAACGTACTAATGCGGACAAGCGAGTTTGGGCAGACAAGCTGAAAGCCATGCGTGAATTTTATGAAGCTAAACGTAGCAGTTTCTGGCGCACCACGATCTCGGCAAACAGTGGCATCTCACAGAAGCTGTGGCGTACACTTTGGACAGTTGTACACTCACAGCAGAAGTCACTGGCCGTCAACATCTGCGTTCTGCCACTCAGCGGAAGTTGGGAATTTGCTGCCAGACAGTCTTCGTGACCCAGAACTGAGTCTCAATACTTTCAAACGTCAGCTGAAGACATATATTTTTGCGAAATACTGACGACAAAATGTATTAAGCACATTAGAGATCTTTTTGAGTATGCGCTATATAAATTTACACTTTACTTACTCACTTACTTACCATGCTATGCTAGCTGGGTGGTCCATTCTACAGTACATCCGTTGTATGCAGGGCATTTGCTGACCTGCGGACCATAGATGGCGTCCGTTCGTAATAACAGAGGGTACGTTGTAACCGAGTGTACATTTTAACCGAGTTCATTATAATGTTCAGTTCTACTGGATATGATCCAGATCGAGCAACCTTGGACCCGAATTATCAATTGAATCACTAACAAAATATAGCCACAAAATTCTGGCACCATGCCCCACCTGGAATGCACAAAGAACTAAATGAAAATCACAGGTATACCTACAACTGAAAATCAAGTCTCACTGTCGACCCCAAGTTGTCAACTATCTACTGCAAAACAAGCACGTACTGTTTAATGACTAACAAGAAACAGACCTGGATGCATTTGTCGTCGTTTATTAACAACGTGTTGTATGGCATGCTGCCAGCGAGACATCGATAATGGTGCATTTCCTAACAGTGAAGAACTCACGCCGGCACTGCGCTTGTTACGATGCTGACGTGTGGCCGGTCGTATCTCATTAAACAGGAAACAGCAGCGCTCGATCACTGGGGCACAGACCTCCTTGTATGAACGACTTGAGTCTTGGTGCAACTGTAGCAATAACAATGGGCCAGACCATCAAGTGCTGTCAGCCCGACATTCCGAAAGGCCACCATTCCAAAAGGTGCCACGATGGAAAACAGTGTTAAAATGCGGCTAGAAATAGGGTTAAGGTTAGGATCAATGTTACAGTTAGTTTAGCGTTTAAAAAGTACAATTTTGTCATTGTCTAATACAGGTTTTTGGCAGCCCATCGAAATGGCAGCCCTTCAGAATGGCAGCCCCAAACCCATTAAGTAAGTAATGGTACATATGTAAATAAATCAGCAAGTAAGTAAGCAAGCACGTTGGCTGAATGAACATTACTTAATAACACAAACAAAAAAAGAATGCAAAATGATAAAACTAACTATGAAACTTAAACACAAGAGAGCAGTGACACGATATGAAACATAACCTATATACAGTTGAACAGAATCTGTATCAAAATAAAAGGTTGTTTTTCAACAAATATGTTGTTTTACCGAGCACATTTCGGGCAGTTCGGCCAAATCAGTAACCATTGGGCAAGTACAACAAATGGTGGCAGTGGTTCACGACGTAATCAAAACATTCAAATTTGGTGACGATCGGTTTAGGGGTTTTTGTTTGGCTGAGAGTCAAAGTTTGCCTTTTTCCATAGACTATGAAGGTTGTCCTTAGAACACTCACACTATCGTGTGAGGTGTGATCAACAATAACTGCCATCATACTAGCATAGAAATCTATTAGCCTGTCATCAAAATAATTATTTATTTAAAGCAGTGATAAAACGGCAACTACAGTTTAATTACTTGAATTCATTTGATTGTCAAATAACCACAGTTTAACAGAACATTAAAACTTCTGCTTCACCAAATTTAGTAAATTAACATAAATTCACATATGTGTGTTAATTTTTTTAACGTGCGTTAATTAATTCACACACTAACGGGTTAATTTGACAGCTCTAATCATTGTCAATAAACAAAGCTTGCAGTTAATCAGATACCTTGATCAGAGCGGTTCTTGCCTGATGAACAACCTTACACACTTCAACAAGACATCTCAGTGGGGGCGGCAGTGGTACAGCAGGAGTTGCAGAGGATAACAGACTGATAACAACTGGACTGAGACCATGGTGCTTCAGCAGTACTGCTAACAGTAACCTACCAGCAATCGGTTTTTAATTAATCATACAACACATCAAACAATACAGAATAAATATGATGACGATGAGAATGACGATATCAATAATATTATAGTTGAGGTCAAACCTACCAGTACTCAACTACTAAGATTACCCCTAGTATTGATCTATTGTTGAACAATATTCAACATGATACGACAATCAATAATGTCAAAATAACCTGACAAATATGAATAAAAGATGAAAATATGGATGAGGAAGATATAATTTATTGTCAATGCCTAAGATGTTTGACAACTGGCATGTCATGTTTGCTCCACGACAGAAGCAGTTCTTGCCTTCTGCCTATTATCTTGTTATAACTTAATTAATACTAATACTATTACTATTATTTGATTTCATTTCTTATTCCTGCCTCAAAAGATAAAGATTCCAAGAGCTAGAAACAAATAATTAGAAGTAAACACCAAAAAAATATTATTATCAGTAGCTTAGCATTAGCAGTAACATTGCAACATTTAAAAAAAGTACCTGACAACTTCTTGGACTGGGTGATCGAGCGGAAAGTCAATGGGAGAGAGAAGGTTGTGTGCTGATGAGCATGTATGAATGTAAGCCAGGAACGAACTGACGATGGGGTCAGTGACCCGACACTCCACCAGACCACACAGGAACTGTGACTCCGAGTCCATCACATCGAAGTCTTCTTCTTCATGCTTCACCGGCGCACTAAACTCGGCTTCCGCTACATTCTCTGTCTCACCTTCGGCATCTCCAGTGGGAGTTGTGCCTGCAAGTTGCCATATCTTCAGGTAATCAATCATTCCACTACTGCACATTTATCATGAAACTGTATGCAAAGAGAAAAAAATGCCACATAATACACAAATAAGAAATAAAACTCAACATCAACAAATAAAAAAATAATAACTCAACATCATCAAAAGTTAAAAACAAATAATTACATGTAGATGCAAATACTACAATGGAATATTATTAGCATTAGTAAAGTACAAGAGAACAATCTCGAAAAACAACACTAGACAAAAATGTACAACAAATCAAATAAAAGCTACACAAAAATTAGAAAAACTGCAAAATGGGATGGAAAGTTTCCTTTTACATAAAAGATTGGCTCCATATTTCTACTTAGCTGGTCAATTCTTCTTCCAGAATTACTCTAGGTTAAAAAAAACCAGCAAAAACAATCTTTTGCAGGTTCTCTCTTAGGTAACTGGCATAACCTGGCAATTAAAACAAGTAAGTAAAACTTAAAAAGCATGATTCAACAGCAAGCTGCAATGTGCTGCATTCTTAATGCCAAAACAAGAATGTCTCGTTAGCAGCCATTTAAACTGTTCAAAGTTAATGTCAGCCTGTCAGTGTGAAAAGTTTCGAAAATGAAAACTGGAAACAGCAGCACTTCATGACAATGGCAAACAAATGATTATTCCAAGGGTCAAGGGTTAAGAAAAGTAGGCAGGGAAAAAAGTTGCAACTTTCCACCAGACACTGCAAATTTCCGACAGAATTCCGACAGACAGTTGCAAACTTCCAATGATGAAATTATTGGTACTCAAAATTTCAATTTTGCCCCGAAAGTTTCAGCCAAATTTATTTCGACCCCAAATTTAGCATTTTTTGGCAAAAATTTTTCAACAAAAAAAATTTTCCAACAATTTTCCAACAGCCAAACATTTCAGGCGAGCAACTGTCTCCTGCTTCTATGCCATGATGCCACTGATTCCAGATGTGGGTATCAAAAATTTCAATTCTGCCCTAAATTTTCCCCAAAATGTTTTTCTCCACCCCAAATTCTGCATTTCTGGACGAAAATTTCTGGACAACAAAATTTTCTGACAATGTTTCTGTATTCCACACATCTCTGACCTGGAGTGGTGGCACACGACGTGGGTGTTCGACTTTCGCCCTTTTCCTCTTCATAGGGGTTCTGCGCATGCAGCACTTGAAGGCCACCAGCGAAAAACTCGGAGTGCAACCAGTGTGAGTACTGGCGCTCATCGACGCTGAGGCTGGTGCTGCGCAGCTGGTAATAGGCATGCAGTCCTAGCAGAATGGCCAGCGATCTCTCAGTGTTTATCAGTGGTGATGACAGCAGACACTCGGATGTCAATGGTGAAGCCTTCAGACCACACACAGTAATTATTACAATATTATTTCTATGGGCCACAACCAACCACGCATATGGGTACATTACGCAGCCCTGGTCCTAGCAGTATGGCCAGCAATATCTGGGCGTTTATTAATGGTGACAACAGCAGAGCTGGCTATGCCACACACAGTCGTATCAACTATTAGTTTCAACAAACACTATCACAGCTTGCAGATGCTATTGGGCTGGTCTAACAAATACTGGCATGTTTAACAGTGTAGCCAAAAAAGTGTCCAACGCCCGGCAAACTTTTAATCCACTAAAGATCTCAATTTTCACAGTCTGTGAAACTTGCATCATTAGAACACGACCAAGGCGAGTAAAATGCAGTTTAAGAGCACTTCTCAGTGACTGTCTTATAGCAAGTTCTGAATATCAGCAGGCTCTGTAACCAGAAATGCATACGAATCTAGTCTGCTAATGGAAACAGCCATTTGACCAACTTGGGTTTTATGCCTGCTTAACTGAGTTTAACCCTCTCCAGCTCAGAGTGCCGCAAAGCCTTTGCAAGGAGAACGTACAATGCTAACACAGCAAAGAAAATGCAATAGACTTCAATCTATGCACATATCACCATATTCTTCTTTTTCTAAGTAATACTGTGCCTCAATCGCTAAATTTGAACTGAATACTACTTACAGCAACTAAAAGCAGGCACTATGGTATATAAATGTTAGTTTGTTACCATTTATATCACTGTTCAAATGCTCAAACCTCAGCATAGCGGCCAACAAAAAACTGTTGTAGGCAGGAACACTGCAGATACAGTGATGAAGATGCCGAGCCAATAAACAGAGCCATAACGTTTCCACCTGCACCTATAGATTCACAGTAAACAAACACACTATAAGTGCAAGTGGTGTAGCGTAGAGTAACAATTTTATTCCTTTTGTTCGTAACTTTGATGCTGATTCAAATATGACTGCGGGTCATTTGCAAGAAACCTTGAATAACTACTGTGTGCTTGAGTCAACTCAGCCTCCTACCCTTAGTGGGATGGAAAATGACTAGCATATTGAAGGTAACAGCATTGTGTAAACAATGGGGTAGTTGGTGATATGTCTGCATGCTTGCTGCATAACTAGGTCGACTCAGCCTTCTACCCTATGTGGGATGAAAAAATGAGTACTGGCGGTGGTTACGGCCATTGCTAGGGAAGAAACAGCGAGTTCTGCATAACAGTAGGCCCTGTGGTCAGGACTGCTGGTATAACGACCCAGTCGGTTAAAGGCGCCGGCTGTTAATTAGAGCCGGCCATCCGGTCGACTTGGGTTGTATGCTAACTTAATTGGGATTAACCCTCACAGGCTCAGAGCTCCCTTGCAGTGGACCTAGCTGTCTATGCGAAATCTTCTTCTTCTTTGCTGCATAACAAGATCAACTGTTTGCCAGTAAAAGCACGATTGACTGCATACTGGTAACGCACCTCATCATTAGCTCATGCCATTCAGCCGCCAATTTTGAGACTGCAAAGTGCTTCTAGTTACAAGTCGAACACTACGACAAATACACCTTTGACTCTAACCTTTGAAATCCCATGTACAGCTAAAACTCTAAGGGCAGGTTTCTGGATCTTAACTGGTTGGTCAAGTTAGGGTTAACTGACAGATTTGCATAACTCGCATTTCCCGTTGCACTAACCAATGGTCAAAATAGCCTAAAATTTAACTGGCCAAAACCGGCCAGTTAGCTAACCGTCGATCGTAGTTATCGTATTTAACGCAACTTTTGTACCATTTTGCAAGCAGTTAATTGAAGAATGTGAGACTATAAAATGATTTTACCGTATAGCAATGTCTTCAAAATGCACGAGGAGACGTTTGCTGCTACAAATTTTACTACAAAATCCGTTCAAGAATGGACAAAATGGCCATCCACAATTGCTTGGCTGGCTCGTGGGCTCGCTGACGAGCGCTTGCGCTCATTAATATTCATGACGTCCACTTGCGCTAGGCGGAAGTGAATTTAGTTTAACATTCAGTTAGCTAACGGCCAGTCGAGGTTTTGTTCAGAAACGCGCACAAACTTAACTAGCAAGTTACAATTAACAGATGGTTTACTAACTGATCAGTTAACTAAAAGATCCAGAAATTGGCCCTTAGTAATAAACTTAAGTAATAACAGCTATGTAATAAACTTCCAACAGGTCTGCTTTGAAATAATTTAACTTTATGATACCTGGAGCAATATGAACTGATAATGGCCAACAAAATTAAAAACACTAATATGACAAAAGATGCACTCACGAATACACTCTTCAACTTGCTGCAAGGTGAAGTTTGATCTGAGATGTGAAATGTCAAACACGCAGCCATCAGAAACAACCCAAAAACCACCTTCCCGGTTATGATTGTCGATGTCGGCCTGTCGAATGACTGAAATGTGCCGCTTATCTGTGTCCACCAAAGACGCTGACCAATTCTCAACGTCATTCACTGTTACAATAAACAAAAGACAAAGTTTTGTTAATCTCTATTAACACATCTTGGTTGTAGTACAAAGTCTTGGAAAATAACTAATAAACTACATCAGGTGATAAAATTATAATCCTGATTAACTAAACTATTAACGTCTTGCCAACGGTAATTGTAGCTGTGGTAGTGAAAGCAGTGGTAGTAAAAACGACAAAGTTGATATAAGCCGAAACACGTGGTACAATACAAATATCATATGCATGTATGCAGAAGAGAGTTTATTAGAACAATCGATGCCAGGACAAGTGACAACACTAACTGTGAAGTGACGGAAATGCCAAATCATTCGCATCATCGCGAAGCAAGCCGGGAGCACATCGGTTGAACGCATCAAGAGCATCCAGCAAACTGTGCAGGGTGGGAACAACACTTAACAGTTGCAGCAACTCGGGCGTCTTCTTCTCAATGATGATTAGACATGCGAGCAGCTCCGGCAACAAAACACCTGCAGATGAAATGACAGAAAATGCCTCAGTAGACTGGACATTCGTAAAAAACAAAGTCCAGTAGTTGCTTTAGCAGTTCTTGCATGAGATGGACTCATGGCTAGAAGCGCTTTTTACAATATCAAGAATGGCAGCTGACTGGCATGAGCTAGTGATACCACAGCACACTATGCAGCCATCCATTGCTCATATGATGCATTTAATTTAGTTACCACATTTTACAAACTGAAAGGCTAAACCCAGCTGCAGGCCGAAAGTAACAGGTGGTAAGCAAAACAAGCAAGTAACAAACATAATCACACAAATAGTGGTAACTTGGAACAATCGAGTTCTGTTGCTAAGTTTTGATAAAGATCATCTACACAGAAGATTATTTATATATGGTGTCATTGTGACAATAAAAAACAGACCAAAAAACAGCAAACGACATATAATCATGGTTGCACAGCTGCAAAATACAATTTTTATCTATTCTACCCGTTCTTGTCTAACAGCAAATGCTAAAGTTAAAGGAACATGGCCACGGTCAAACTCACTCGTGCAATTTATGTAGCTCTTAATTAGACACTTCACCTTGCATACATAATATGCTGATTTAAGCTTTATAAATATACTAAATTAATGCCTGATTGTGACGAAAATATGGCTTTATATTACGTTATGCCAAAAAAATCAAGGCACTAGCACAACCAGTGACGTCACCAGTCTAGCACATAAACATCATGAATATTAATGGCCTAGCCAGTGTCGTCATTAGATAAGGCTAGGTCATTAATTATTCATGATGTTGACAGGCCACGATGAGCTAATGACGTCACCGGTTGTGCAGCCTAGCCAAAATGGCATCGCGTTTTTAAAGATCATGTCTGTAAATCGTCGACTTCAAATGTAAGTTTCTCCGTGTTAATAAAACGCTGGGCGCTGACATTACTGTCAAAATTCTGAGAAAATTACGTAATTATAAAAAAATGAATAAAATATATATGTTAATTTGGTGTCCATGGACCTTTAATGCACTGAGCTGTAAAATCCTGAAAACGATGACATGTACAAGTCAAAAATAGTTACACACTTTTAGCTGCTAAAGTCCAAATTTGAAAATCTATTTTTAAAAATTTTGTTCATCAAATTTTGCCAGATTTTCCAAAAATGGTCCAATAGCACCCTGATGGAGGCAGGGCCAAAATCCAATAAACTGCTAAAACACACTGCAAAGTGGAGGCAGAAACCTGTTATTTCAGCAGCAACTATCTTAGACACAGCTTCAAACAGTCGGCAGTTGGATGCAACAAGCCTGGCTGCTTGGTGTAAAATATCCACCGAACTCTGACAGACGACGGAGATGTGGTTACATAGAACAACGCTGCTGAACAGCACCGTGCCTGACGACTGAGCGTCTGAGTGCAATAATGACACAAAAATTACTCAACTGTTAACGACTGAGTTGAATACTCCATTAAAAGTATTATATTACAAATTAAATGTAAATAAAGTATGACATTCTCAATAGCTAGTCTGAAAGAAAGTCTGAAAATTTACAAATTTTTTTTTTAAATTAAAGGGGTTTATAGCTTTTAGTGAAACCCATGTCAGAGCTACAGAACATCACATATCATATCTGAACACAAAGAGTTACCTGCCATCCAATGCAGGTATCGGTAAATGCACTATGCCTTAACCTCAGCCAGGCAGGCCGGTACTCAATTTACCTACTCTGGATGGACAAAAGGCTAGTTAAACTGGTGGATGGTTATACTAGCAAAGTTTCTGCCCTACGAGCGAGTACACTCTGTTAAGCCCAAATTCCATTACGCCAACTTTCACCATAACTTCCCCGCAAGGAAAGTTGTGGACACAAATCATGAAAGTTGCAGACACAAACGGTGACAAATCATAAAACCATGAAGTTTCGGTAAAAGTTGGTGACACAAATCACGAAAGTCGTGGACACAAACCATGTCGAGATGTTTGCGACAAAGTCTGTGACAAGTCTTCGACAAACCCGTTTGTGTCATTCTAATGAAATTTAGTCTGTTGCAATACATGGAGAAAATCAGCAACAAAGTCTGCAGACACAAATCACGAAAGTCCGCGACACAAACCATAAAAGTCAGTGACATGATTTTTGTGTCGTGGACTTTCATGATTTGTGTGTGCAACAAAGTCGCAAAGTCAGTGTAATGGAATTTGGGCTTTACCTTGCAACTCAATCCCCCTCAGGCTGCTCATGAGGGAAGGTGAGAAACAAGATGAAAGCACACGTACCTAAGGCCCAAGGACTCAAACACCATGGTCGGAGTCCACGAACGTACAACATAGAAGGCGCCAGAGACATATGACAGACAAACAGACAAACAAACTTTCCGCACGTTACAAGATGGTTTACTTGTTTGAAACGGTTACATAACCAGAAATAATTAAGCCACTAAAACCCATCACTTTCCGCAGTTAGTATCACAAGAAACATTTGACCTGCATATGAGTCAGCTACAAACCCCTTAAATCGATCACTGGCAACTTGTCGGTGGTGATGAATTGAGACAGAAGGAGTCTCTGGTAACGTAGCAGCACAGTCAGGGTTGTATGCATCACAGCACTACTAGACATCTCAGCATCCATAATGCAGCAGTTATCAGCCTCTGCAGCAGCATCAGCAGCAGCGTCTCCTGGCTTCAGCTTATCCACCGCATCAGTCAGCCGCTGCCTTGCATAGGCTGCAGCATTGCTACAGAGACACAAGTCAACCATCAGAACACAATACTAAAACTGTGACCAATCAAAATTTTTTAATCAATTAATCTGCAAAAATCAACGGATTAATTAACTGAAATCTATCGATTAATTTCGACTAATTTTTGTAGACAATCAAAAAACCGGGAACTACAGTATTCATTGAACTACTGATTGCTGTTACCTTGCAAGCTAAAGCAAAAGTGACGACGACGCAATACACAAACTGTGTACAGTAGTCAAAACTGACAAAGTGCAGATTGTAAAACTAATGCTATACAATTACAAATCTTAATCATATGTCCTATGTGAAATTAGCACCCACCATTACTGTCTACAGTAGCCTACAATCGCCCCACCATGGTCAGCCACCTTGTCGTGGTGGTGGGGCTTTGCACCAATGACCTGATATATTTCTAAAATCTGGAGGGTAGGAGCTAACTAAGAGCTGACCAAACCCGTAAGAGCAGATTTGCTACACGTTACCAGTGCTTTTGTGTTGGTTCGGCTTCACAGCCAACTACGACTTCACAGCCGTCTACGTCTTTATGATCACATTTGACAAAATGTCAGACAAAGATAGGCCTAGACAGACAGGCAGGACAGATATATACACAACGCATAGCCGCTACCTGTAACCTTATGGTTACATTCGGGGATGCACATTGGGCCGAACTGATACGGCCTCAGTGCTAGGCAGGTGTAAGAGCCTGCCCCCGAAGGTAAGGTAAGGTAAGGTAAGCTTACAATCGACTGGAAATATGCAGATGAGTGATGTTTTAGTCCAAAATTTTAATCAAATTCTAATCCATTAACAAAATTTTAATCAACTATTTTTTAACAATTAATCTATTAATTAATCGTTAATTCCTGCAGCCCCAAAAACATATAACACTGTCATCAACACATGTTGACCACTTTCCTTGCACTGTAAATACCTCGACACTGTCCATTCTAACTGCATCACACCTGTATTGGAGTAAATATGGCAAACTAAACAGATTAGCAGTAGCAACAGCTGTAGTAGTAACATAGGGGAAGGAAGATTTAAGGTCTTAAACCCTCCCCCCAACCAAAAATTACACTTGCTTGCTTATGATTCACCAGGAAACAGTGCCCATCAGTGACTTCGTGTCGTACAAAACAATTTCAGCCGTTTAATAATAATAATAATCATAATAATAATAAAGCGGATTTATACACGGCGCCTAAAAGCAGAAGTCACTAGGCGCCGCAGTTTCAATCAGTCAAACAAATGTGTCTTTAGTTGCACTTTGAACTGTTCGTAGTTCTCTATGGCCCGCAGTGCAGCCGGCAAACTGTTCCAGACTCATGGGCCGGCGACGGCGAATGATCTGTCACCGAGCCGTGTCCTTGTCCTCGGTACAGTACAAGTGACAGAGGCGGCTGAATGTAGTCGGCGAGTGTCGTCGCTGACCAAGTTTGTCACTATTACAGTTACTGTTATCATTATAGCAAGTCATACTGTGCCAATCACATTACAACGTTGCAGTAGTCCGCACTGTAATGCAACAATCATTGCTGCCTGTTTCTAGAAGCAACAATAAATTCGAACTGAAAGAGTATTCTCTGACAGTGACAGGAAGATGTCATGATTCACTAACTGTAGTAGCAGCTGCATCAGCTGGGTGAGTGACACAGGTGTGTGGTCATCAGCAGCCACAGAGTGAGCGCGTGAACCACCCGCCGTATATGATTCACAGATCACAGGAGTAGCCGCAGCAGCAGCAGCTTTGTCAACAGCAGCATCCGACTGCAAACACAGCGACTAAAGCAGATGACATATGACTAAATTCATCGGCTGACTTTTGTGTGCATGGTTTAGTTGCCTGAGAAAATTGGCCGATAAAATTGTTGAACCATGACACATGGCCGACAAAATCGTGTGCAACTTCACGTGATATCAGATTCACGAGCACATGGCAGCAAATCTTAAAGTTATTTTTTCTGCACCTAATAAACAAAAGTAAGTATTATAGACTAACAAACAATATAAACAACTGAAATAAATATTAACCTTCCAATGTAACATCACCATGGCAACATAAACAAAATTTGTCGACCAGTATACAAAAAGTTGACGACTTTCTTGATGGGTAATTGGGTATAAAACATGTTCTATCTTTCACGACAATATCATCGGATTTTTGCCTGACACATAGCAGATTTTTGTTGGCCAATTTTATTGGCAGACAAAGTCGGCCGGCCAACTTTGTCTATCACCTGACATCCCCTTAACAAAACTATTCACTAGAAATTAACTTAAATTAGCAATAATGAAAATACGTGTTTATTCATATTGCAGCCAAATGGCTGGATTGAGTACAGAACAATCAAACATCGCAGGCATGGTAAAACATTAATGTCCATTATAACTGACATATTAAAAATACACAAATATGAGATACTATAAAGGCCTACTGAAAATTTTTCATAGGATATGGACTAAAAAAGTTTTAAAATTGCTCTGTATTTGCTTTGTTATTTTCAAAAAGTATCATGTTTCTAAGTTTTGCAGTAATGTCTCGCTTTGGTGGTAACAGACAGTTAAGACAACACGATTTGTTCTGCACGTGTCAAATATAAAACCGCCGAGTAAGTTCCTCACAACGACTTCTGGGTGTGTCGACACCATGAATTGTCGATATAGTTTTATAGTCAAAGTGTGAAAAAATAATGTTCATCGCTTACGTTCGGGAACGGGGTTACTGGCATAGTAATCATGCTTCAAAGTACGAGCCGCATTTTGTGGCTTGAGCCGGCTAGCCAGCCACAAAATTAATAAGCCGAGCCGCAAAAGTTTTAGCAAGCGACTGCCAGATCTAACTGTAAGTCACTTCAAAGATGAGTCAGTCAACCATGCACTCAACAAACAAAAAAATGATTGTGTTCTTTTTCAAACATCCAAGCAATCTGAGCTGGTTAAATTCGTTCTAAATCAGCTCCGAGCGAAATGCTCTGCATTCTAAATCAGATCCAGGTTTCCTCAAAGGCGTCTAAGAAAAATTCAACTTCGTGAAAAGACTTTTTAACAAGCCCCTTCCCACACGTACGAAACCCTGAGTAATACTTCTGTTTTGGATGCCTTGAAAAACACTACAATTTACTGCAGAAATGGAAACAAACGTCTAACGTAAATAAAAAGTTTTTTTTTACAGGTCTCACCTAACGAATCTGTCTAAATCCAGATCGATCCGATTACTGTAAAAAACGTAACCAATACCTGGACGTTGTGTTTGAGCGCTGACTCAACGGCTAGCTTGAGTCCCGCATCATCATCTGTCAAACTGTGCACAAGAAGATTCATCATGAATAAGTGACCACCACTGCCACTGCCTGGAGTTACAGCAGCGGTTGCCAATGACGATGATGAACACGTGTCCCTGTCAGCTGCATCATCTAAACAAACGCAGATAATAGTAACAGTAACAGCTGTATATTGAGGGCAGAGTGTGGCAAAACATCATTATCTACAGTCGTCTATGGCAAAACGTCCTAGATACAAACCAAAAAAGTTCTTTAAAATGTTATTTATTTATATATTTATTTATTTACATAATAAAATATAGCGAACAAATCTGTATGCTGTATATTAACAAACTTTTCAAAAACATTAAAAATGCCAAGGAAAAAGTCCCAAAAAATGCATCACGTAAAAAGTTGTACAAAGTTGTTTTTGATTTTCTTGAAATGTCACATACAACAGACGTTTTGCAACTCTACATGGCACTGCCACTGTGAGAGTTCACCTGAATCATTTGATGAATAAATGTAGCACGAGTGTCAGATGGCTGCTGACCTTTAGACCAAGTCAAATGGACTGGCCTAATTGTCAACTATGGTGTCTATATTTGCCACTGCCACTTATTCAGCCTGAAAGCTGTTACAAGGCTGAGTCAACATGGAGACTGGTTAAAAATCGTTTAATTTCGGTTTTTCTGTGCTTTTTAGTTTTTGAATTAAGAGCCCAGATCAAGAGACGAGATCAATATTGTGGCCTATTTAAGATAGACAGACGTAATTGTAATTTTCAAAGCATTCTTGTAGCTAGATAACATGTAAACAGAAAAAAGCAAAATAATACATTCCTTTCTTCAGTGTAAGCAATATTAATAAACTACTTTATTTGTTAAAATGCAGAAATAAGCCAAAAACATCCTAAAATAAACTATAATGATAATAATATACAGTAAATAATAATGAAACTAAGATCCATAATAGAACTTAACTAGAAATTTGGGGCAAAGCACAACGGGAGTCTGCCCAGCTGCCGAACTTCGAAGTCATCTGAAATCAGGCCAAATTTTGCATGTTTTTGGCCCCTAAAATTTTTTTTGGGGTGGGCCCCCAAAATTTTGGACTGGCAGTATAAAATTGGGCCTAGTGCTGATCATCGTGCAAAATCTCGCGGCCATCAGCACATGCATCTCGGAGATCTCGCACTGAAAGAAACACATCTGCAGTAAAACTCAAGTCCGCTCCGCAAGCTATCGCTTCCGGGCGAACTAATAATACTAGCATAAAAAGCAGTGAGAAGTAAAAACCAAAAAGCTACTTTCTTCAATAAAAATAATAACAACAATACCGGAATTAGCAACAAGAGGGAGCAGTGAAGAAAGAGCATTGATACGTTCGTTAGTGGTTGACAGCAGTATCGGCCAACAGCTCGACAGCAACGACTGCGCCAGACACTGCACGGAGGCCACTACACCAGTGGTACTGGCCAAACTGACTACAAACTGGCGAATACTGGTCACCAGCGCACTGTCAGCTGCTAAGCCAAGTGAATGCAGGTTCTCAGTGTCTGCAGACTGGCACTTCACGACAGTCAACTACAACAAACATCGACATCAATATTCTCTTTTTAGCTGGCAGTTCTCAAGTAACGATCAAGCTATTGGCATGGATGTCATCTGTCCATCTCTCCGTCCATTCGTCTGTCTGTAACAGATGTACCCTGGCTAACGAGTCGATCATAGGGGAAAACTTTTTAAACAATTAATTAGCCATGTGCGTTAGATTTAGGCAGGCAAAATTTCAGCATCTGGTAAAGGAAAACATTTTCAAATTGAGGGTTGAATAGAGGGGGGTAAGAAATTTGATGAAAAACTGGCCATATCTCAGAAATGGTGAAAGATATGGCCAAGGTTACTATTAACCACTAAGAAGAAGTGGCATATGCCCTGTCAGACGAGATGGAAATCATTGATCTTGAATGACCTTGAATACCAGAACGCGATATTGTGGCCGAACGGTGCATGGCAGAGCCTATCACTGACAACCAGTACAATCGGCTATCCTAGTGACAGCTGGGCTTCTTGTAAAAATGTCAGCCCAGTGCCAACATATTACGCGGCCATTCGCCTACAGCACTAAAGCTGCACAACTGACTGTAAACTGAACCTTTGACAGTCTGAGTTATAAACTGCATTGGCACACCAGTAACTTCTGCTATGAAAAATGTTTGAAAACAAGTAAGCAATGTAAAGATTACATTTATATAGGCCCTAGCGAATACTCAAAAAAAAATCTCAAATTCACTTACTACACTTTGGGCCAATTTTAATAGTTTTTCGGTGACTTTTCATTTTCAAGTTTGGAGTCCATACAGGATGAATGTACAGACAAACAGACAGACGAATAGGCAAGATCCACAATAATAAGTAAATAAATAAGTAATTTATATAGTGCGTTAACTGTAACAACCTCAAACATGCTCGATGTGCTGGTAAAATGAGCAGCAAAAATGTTTTAGACCACAATATCCACAACGTTAAAAATAACCTCATAATAACACTAGTATAACTAATAACAACAAATGCCAAAGTAAATTAAAGAAAACTATTAACCTCATTGGCGGTATGAATTTGGACACAGTTTCTGTCTGAAAGCGGTACATATATCTGCCTTGGCGAGTTCACTGCGACATTCGGCTAATGACATTCAAATGTACACTTAAGCGTTCGACTGTATAATCCCACTGGACCAGCACCGGCAGTACAGCCGCGCTGACGGCAGCTGTCAATCGATGTATACAGCTGGATGTGCTGCAACTTGTGATGTTGATAAACTAGCTGAACACAGATGACATCTAGCAGTCGGATGAAAAAAAAGAAGAATTTTGTCAGTTACAACTGACCACTGACTGTGACTAATTGACAGCACAACAGACATGGTCCACTGACGGTTCAGAACATGCACTAATGACTGCACCCCGGCACCTCGCAGCACAGATGGCAGGAAGACTGTTATAGCTGCGCTAAGAGCCTCAGTCGGGGTTACCGTTTTCAGTATATAACAACCGCCCCAAATAACGTTCGGGATTACCGCTGAGGAGGCTGAACAAAAAGTGAAAAGCGTGGAAAAGAGCATAACATTAAATTGTGAGACCTGTAGTCTAAGCAGGCTGAGCACTGCTGAGACGAGGCATTCATTGAACTGTGTGGGTGGCAGCCGGTCGTCCAGACCATGCACGGACTCAAACAGTTCTGCCAACATCAGCTCCAGTTGCTCAAACGTAGCACGACTTACATCCACCATGAACGGAACTCGACTTCCGGTCTCAGTGCCACCCGTCTTACCATCCACCGTCCACATGAAGCTCTGCACACACCAGTTACAACAAACATCTGCTCAAAGCTTCGAAAATTAACAATTCAGCCGTGTAAGTGATCAAAAATGAGTAAATTTTGGACTGCTCAATGACCAGCAGTAACTATTCTGTTCCATGTACAAAAACAAAGTTTGGCAACAGAGCCTTCTCTGCGGTTGGGCCAGTCATATGGAACAGTATTCAGGAAGCAGAAACTGTTAGCTCATTCAAATGCAAACTGAAAACTCGCCTTTTCAATATGTTTTAATGATATTTAATTTTGACACTTGTAATGCACTCCCGATCAGGGCTCGAGTAGGAAGGGCATTATAACTTCTACCTACTACTACTACAAAACAAGTTGGTTTAGGCCACCTAAATACTAACCAGCTAAAGTGTCTACATTCACAATTGCCATGTATTACTATTATTCAGCATACCTCAATCTTACGGTCAACAGACTATGTACGAACCAAACGAATACACAACACTCACTTCAACATGAAATCTGAGTGAACCTGGGTGGATAGTTACATACCGAGTGATTTACCTGCCTGCCCACAGACTACCCATCCAAGTAATAACCATGGAGATAATAACTAAAAGTGATGAAACACTGGCCAGTTTCTGGCACCTGTTTTTGGTACCAGTCGACTGGTATCAGAAACTGGTAAGTGCGTCATACTTTTCTGGTGCCAGATTTTTCGGGTGCCAGAAACCGGCGTTGGATAGAGCATGTTCAATTTCGTGCCAGAAACCTGCTGGAAAGCTGAACTGTGATTGGTCAGTTCGAGCAGACAATAGCACTGCTCATTTGTTTGTAGACAAAAAAAAATAAAGTAGCTTGTTCTTTTAGATTTCTTTAACCTATCATGATAAAACATCTGCTATAACATCATCATCCATCTTTGTTATTCTTCTGTGGGTATCATTTGCTGGCAAAGTGTGTCAGGGTTTCTGGAACCAGACGACTGGCGCCTGTTTACAGCATCAGAAACCGGCGCCGGAAACATGCACCAGAAACCAGCCAATGTGTCATCAACTTTAGACCAACAACTCAACCACCATACCATGTAATTTGTCGCATATGTAATGCAAATGGAAATGAAATAAATTTTAAAGCATGGTACTACAACGCCACTAGGCAATCAGCAAGCCAGCAATCATCCCATGCTCTAGAATAATGGCAAAAATATCTAGATGTCCAGATATATCCCAGAACGTACCTGTGATGGACCACAATGCACGGCAACACGGCAACCACCCGTGACTGTTGGAGAGTTGAGTACCGACGGCCTAGCAACAGCATCTGAAGCCTGGGCGTTGTCTTGATGGTCAGTCCAGGCCCAACTGTACACAGCTCCAGTCTTTGTAACTGCCAGGACATGTGTTGGTCCGACAGACACATCCACAATGCGTTTCCCTTGCAGATATGCATCCTCTCTACCGTGACTCCTGACACACACAACATCAGCAGTAGCAGTAACAGCAGTAGTAAAAGGTAAAGGTAAAGGTTGTCAATTAGTATAGTGCATCGTCGTGTACGACGTACACCTCTAATGCGCTTTTCGTCACTAACCAGAGCCGTCGATCGCACAGCCGCCGCGTGCAGCCTGCAAATACAGGCTGGCGCACTGGCCGGCCAGGCAGCCCAGTCAGCTGTACAAAGGTCCCCAACTTCCGTAACCCATATAATTGGTTACTATGCATTTAACCGACCCCATAGGGATGGCAGGCTGAGTTGGCCTTGTTGGTTGACTGATAGCGGACGCCATAACCACAAAGTGGTCAAGCAGCCATCCATCAGTCTAGCGCAGGATAAGGAAAGTCCGCCGGCCAAGACGGACGTTCTAACCACTATGCTATGCCACCAACTATGTAGTGGTGGTGGAGGTCGTAGTAATAGTAGTAGTAAGAGGTCTTTGCCAGTTTATTCCCAAACTCTGACTGCCCTTCATTGCGATGACCTGATTCTACGCTTGGTGTGCAGATGTGGTGGCATCCAGCCTAACGATGTGACCAAACAGTGTTCGGCGCCTCTTGCTGATGTCGACGGTCTTAACACGGTTTTGCCATTTCACACCCAGAATCTGGCGTTGGCATGACATATGGAAAGATTTTAACATGCGTGTGTCATCTGCCAGTAAGGTCCATGTGTCAGCTCCATACAACAGAATCTGGAGAATGCAGGTTTGATAAGAGTCTTAGCTTGGAGTCCAGACTTAGACTCTTTTGTTGCCAGCAGCACTCCATCGAGTGTATGGTAGATTTCCCATCGACATTATTACTACTACTATTATTATTTACTACTATTATTACTACTTTATTTTGATTTTATTAAAAATGCACACAGCAAATGTACATACTAGTCAGTGAATAAAACAAGTACATGTGACGGTGTAATTAAAGAAATAGACAGAAAGTTAAACAAAATAGCAAAGGGGAGAAACACAATTGGACAAAAAACAAAATCGTGTGCTACATAACACTTACTTACTTAGTTACATACTTATATAACTCAGTTTAAAGTAATACTAGCAAGGTTCCCATCCAATGGAGAGGTCCATGCTGTTACCCAAAAACTCAACCCCCTCTCTCAAACTGCCCGTGAGGGGAAGTGGGAAACAAGGCAAGAGTACACGTACCTAAGGTCCAAGCACTCAAAAGCCAGTCAAGGTCAACGACCGTGCAACACAGAAAGCTGCAGAGGGGTATGACAAACTTTCCACGCATTATAGTAAAATTAATTACCACGTGAAGAGTTGTCCGGTCTTAGTGACTGCAGCAGCAAAGTTGGTGCAGGCAGAGATCTTAACAACATCAGTGTATGAGATACAACGTAGAGGCCACAGTGCCGGGTACTGGTCAAAGTCCACACTGTTACTGGCGGACAATGCACCGTGCTGCAGCAGACGGCACAGGTCATCAGCGGACCAGCTGTACACTTCTCCTGATTCATCACAGCAATACATTAATCAATCAGGGGCTTTCAAAGAGGCCTACGTAATGCAAACTACCGCTAGGTCCACTAGAGAAAGAGAGTTAGTCCAGGAAATAGTCCAAAAATGATTTTGTGAAGAGAAGAGTTTTAAGACGCTGGTAGAAGACGGATAATTGGCAAACGTCACGCCATCTGGCAGGTCGTTCCAGGTCCATGGGCCGACAACGGGGAAAGCCCAGTTGGTTGGCAATGATTGTTATCTTGAGCGGAGGCAATGCCAAACGATTGATGGTATCGGAACTCAATGTCAATGGCAATGTCTACAGTGAATGTATACGACACAGTCTCCTTAAAAAACCTCTAGTGTGCTAGTCATGCTAGTACCGAGAGAGCAAGCATGTCTTCAGCGACTGTCAGTAAATGTTCGCAAGAACACTCCAGATCCCAGGCACACGCTCTACACGATCGATAACATCATGTTAAACTCCCTCCTTTCCCCCCCAAAAATGCAAAACTATAAAACACATGGAAGACACAAATATGATACAATAAATCAATAAAAATTACAGTAAAGTCAGTGCAATAAAAGCAAACGAACATCACAAATAAATTTAACTAATAAAAGTTGTAATTCGATGAATTCACTTACTTACTCACAAACAGTAAACATGACGGACAACCTGAGGAATACAGAAGCAAAACAGCGCAGTCGCCGGAGCCACAGGCAACTTGAACAAAGCGAGCTGAGCCGGGAGATATGAGCAGTGGGGTGGACACCTTGCATGATGACGCTGTGGATGGTGACAGAGACTGAGCAATGCTGCTGCCCCAAACATACAACTGACCCACGGCAGTCAAAGCCGTGGAGTGGCTCGGACCACATGCAATGTCTACCAGGTGCTGGCCCCTTAGACCTGCCACCAGCCGTGCTTCATCACACGAACTGCACGCAGACATTGTAACAGTAATAGTCATAGCCACGAAAATGTTTCTGGCAAGTCCTACAAAAGGGGGCGGGGAAGAAAAGTTTTCTCTAAGCCCCATGACGTTTCGAAGCCCGCTGTCGCTCAAAAATATAAAATACACCAAAACGTGGCATTCTATAAAGCAAAATTCAAAAAATTTTCTCCCCAGTCAGGCCCTGCGAAAATGTTTTCCCCGAACCCTGCTGTGGCTCTGGACGTCCCTAGTTTACGGTGCTGTGATCATAGCAGTGAAATGTCACTGCAAGTGAGAGCAGCAAAAGTGCGCCAGGTGGCCACTGACCTTTGGACCAGGCCAATCAGCTTCAGCCAAAGATCCACTTCAAGTGGCAGCTACATTTCTACACTCATCATTTTATTACTACTCAGCCCGAAAACTAATACTTATTTCAACATCCTACAGAGAGTAAAAAATGGAGTCGACACATCTGGCTGGCTTTGTACTGAGATCGTTTATCTGCCCGCCGACGGTCACACATCCAAGTACTAACCGGGCCCACTGTAGATTAACTTTGTCGATTCAACTCAATGCATTAGTGCTTTCTATATGTTGCCACGCCACCAACCAAGCAGACAGTATCAACTACAAGCAATCAGAAACCTCAAACTGTGACCAGAAAACTGTGCTGCCACCTGGCTAATACAATGGGCATGCCAATTCATTGGGATATGCAACACCAATCCCAAAATCTCAAGCAAAATACCCAAATCCAACTCTAAAACACTGTGCATGGAATATAGATCAGACTGCCACCAAAATCTTAATGGCTTGTTTTTGCGATGCTTTCCATCGATCTGTAAAATGCATTCATAACTTGCTGAGATATATTGCACAGTAGGACTTTGCACCCAATCTCCTCACGCTAAAGAATCCTGGAGCATGATCCAAAATTCACAGAAGACTCGATTGCCACCGAAATCTAACCCTGGGCCATATCACCCCTTCACAAAATTTCTTCAAAAAATCTGTCCATAATTCAATTGAGAAAAACCACCTGACCCTGCCATTCAGTTCAGTCGCAGTAAGACAGTGATGTGTTCTTGAGCTCCGATGGCAAACTGTTCCACACCGATGGACCAGAAGCTGACAAACTTTGTGGACCGAGGCCCACAGTTCTTGTTCTCAGTGTGGCCAAATCATCAGCTTTAGCAAACCGCAGATGCCAAAAGGCTGTGACTGCCATCAATGGAGTGAGCGGTAATGGTTTGGTGGAGGTAAAATCCTATCACAATGTTTCGACATATTTTGCAGACAGGCACAACAACCGCTACAAAAACACAACCACTCAGTAAATCAAATTCTCTGACAAAGAGATATATAAGACAAAAGGATAAAAAAAACAAACCTCAGGTCACCAAGTCCAAGCTGACCACTGTCCCCATCTCCCCATGCAAACACACAACCATCTGATGTCAGAGCTAAGAAGTGACGTGCCTCAGCGTTTGATGCAATCTTAATCACAACATGATTCTCAAGGCCCACAATCTGCTCAGCTAACTGTCAGTACACACACCATAAACATCGTCTCATGGCAGTAAATTATTAATAATTTATCACGCGGCTGACCTTTTAAACAAATTACATATCCTGCCTGTCTGTCTGTCTGTCTCTCCTGTACAAGCTCATAACTCAAAAACAAACAGCAAAAAAGTGTAGAAAGTCCAAAATTAACCACAACTTGCAATGCAAATTCTGACTCTGAATACCACCTTCTCATGAGAAGCAAATTAATTTTAACTGGGGCCAAACGAATGTCTCTGGCAAGCATCTCTTTCTGTCCAATGGCCTTAATGCAACGTATGTTTGTCACAGACAAACCATATCATGACAACATCTGACACAATAAGCAGATTACTTTAGGTAAAGCCACTTTAAAAACCTACACATGAAATGGAAACCAATTTTTATAACACTGCTTAGAGCACAGCAACTATGTTATAAGGCCCCCACATTAAGCCAACATGCAATATTCAGCTTGGGAGACATGGCCTGACCTAAAAAGTTTAATCATATCCATATAAAAACAAGTATGCATCTGAAAGCGAATAGATACTTGTGAGTCGGCACTAAGACTAAGCCAATAGACCAGGCCCGAGATTGTTAGGACAGCGATGGCAGTTTGAGAGCAGACTATCTGCTGAATGTTGGTCAGTTCTTCAAGAGCGCGTTCCACACACGAAGACACCGATCCACAGACAATCACCTTCTTCTCTCCATCATCACACTTCTGACACCAATAGCATTTCTAATTCACTCAACTACTAATTACTGCAGCACACGCAGTACACAAAAGAAAATTATGCAGCTTGCTATGAACAGACCATTTGTTTTTTCCGTGGTTCCAGTTACAAAAAGAATTTGATGAAGAAATATTTTCATAAGGTTGTAACTGAGACAACAGCTGTGCTCCATCAACAGTGAGTGTGACACACAGTTCCAGCCCAAATAATATCAATAACTAGTAAGTGTAAGGAGAACAATGGTGCCAACTATGGTACACAAAAACGAGTCAGCTTACAACCTATCTCATGCTACAAAAAAAATCATGGGTGCCACCTGGTGAGCACAATGGAGTGTCGGCATGTTTTGGCTTAAGATTGGACCTGCAAATCTCCAATTCCCCTAGATGGTTAGATAACCCCATCTAACACAACATGTCACTGGACTCCACGAGTATACCTGCCAATTGTCAGTTGGTCGAATGGTTTAAAGGTCCATGGACACCAAAATTAACGTATATATTTTATCCATTTTCCTAAACGTGCAAAATGTTGTGATAACTTTGACAGTAATATCGACAACCAGTGTTTTGTCAACATGGAGGAATTTACCTTTGAAATCGACGATCTACGAAAATCACGTAAAAAAGCGCCACCATATTGGCATGTAGGCACCCCCAATGATGTCATCACGCTAGCCAATAGACATCATGAATATTAATGACCTAGCCTAGACTGATGTCGTTACTGGCTAGGCCATTAATATTCATGATGTCTCTGAGCTAGGCTCATGACATCACCGGGGAACTGGTAAATTAGAATTTTTCGCCTAACGTAACGTAATGCTCATTTCATTTGAAAATGCACATTAATTTTGAATATTTATGAAGCTCAAATCGACATATCATATATGCGAAGTTAGATGTCTAATTTAAATCTACATGAATTGCACGAGTGAGTTTGACCGTGGCCATGGACCTTTAAGCACGGTGCACAAATGAGACAGATGACAGATATGACAAAACATGCTACCAAAAAGTTGTGTAGGAAAAGGCAAGTTCCAAGTTCCAATGTGGGGCAGGGCAGCCAGTGCCGCCACGTAGTCTTAGGCCACCATGTGGGCCCATCAGCCATCCGTAGAAAGTTCCCAGCAATTATACTTTGTACCGAAAGTCATGGCGGGAATAGCAAAGAGCACAACTACCCCTGCCCACATGACTACTCTCTACACTGTGGGGCTCACTAAAGCATTTCACAGCCCCCACAGAAAATCACCCAGCAAGCGGCCCAATCCATCAGCAGACCAGCCACATGAGCAGTGCAGCCACCCACCCCCGCCATGCTCCCGAGCCAAATGGGGCAAACGAGAGCCATCGCAGAGTTTCCAAGCCAGACAGGAAAACCGTAGTCCCAAACTACAGTGCGTTCGGTATCTACCAGAGTCCCAGTCTGACACATCATCCCTGCAACAGCCTCTCCAATGCTCCACCCAACTCCAAGACATGACAGGAACAGCGAGGCTGATCAGGCGGGCACCAACCAAGCAATGACCTATGGGTGTCTGTTAGATCCTGTTAAGCCCAGCTGCTATATGTCATGGCAGGAATAGCAAAAAGCGCAGCTACTCCCGCTCACATGACTACACTGCCAGGCAGATCACATCACCCTGACCAAGCAAGTACTGTGGGGCTCATCAAAAGATTTACGGTCCCCTCACTTAATCACCTGGCAGGCAACCCAACCTGTTCAGCAGACAAGCCGCATGAGCAGTGCAGCCAAACCACCCCGGCAAATCCTAGAGCCAAACGGGGCAAAGGAGAGCCCATGCAGGATTTCCAAGCCCGACAGGAAAACTGTAGTCCCGATCTGCAGTGCATTCGGTATCTACTGGAAATCCTTATCTGACTCATCATCCTCGCAAAAGTCTCTCCAATGCCCCGCCGAATCCGAGATGTGACAGGGACAGCGAAGCCACACAGTGCACACGACCAGGCCACAGACCAGGTAGGCACTAACCAAGCAATCACCCATGGGTATCTGTAAGATCCCAATGAACCCCATCAAGGCATGATCTCAAATCAGCACCCTTAGCTGGCTGAGAGATCAACCTTCCTTGAACTACAACTGTTCCACAGTATAACCTCAAATCAGCACTTTAAGCTGTCTGAGGGGTCAACCTTCTTATGCTACTTCATAGAAGTAGCTACTGGGCATGGGCGTTGGAAGTGTTTGAAAGTTGGGGGAGCAAGCAGTGGCCGGGGCCATGGCGAGCGCGTGGAGCGCGAGCCTAAACGGAGGTCTAGGAGCGGAGCCCCCAGCGTGGTCCAGGAGCCGAGCCCCTGGTGGGGGGTCAGGGAGGCGAAGCCCCCCTGAAGCTGAAAGCTTTTTGGTTCTTGAACGTCCCACAGAGTGGCAAAACTTATCCCGTTATCAGTTTTTAGCAAAGTGTTCAACAGGGACATGGTACAGGTTTACTCCCAAAATCTTGTGTCTATGGTTCAAATTGGGTGTGCCGTCCGAAAATGAATAGATTTTTATGAAACAAGCAGCTTGATGGCAAGTACAATACAAGTACGATAGATGACATGCCACGGAAGTGCCTTGTGTTGGACTTTTTCGGTGGTATTGGCGTGATTCCGCCTATTGCTACAAGTGTTACCATGGCTTGGTCTGTCGGTCCCTGGCAGTAGTAAATTGGTGTCTACTTTGGAGAACACTCTGAATTGGATCCAAAGAGGGCAATCCCGATTTCTATGCATCTGATTTTTTCTTGTGTCATTTGTAGATATTCAAATGCACATTGTCATAATTTTTGCCTTAATCACGTCTGTTGTTGTTTACTTTCGTAGCCGTCTTCCACTGATCCAAAGTAACTGGATGTATTAAAGACCCGAATCCATTCTATTCTCCGTCATCTCTTAAATTTGATAACATTACTTTTTGGCAGTTCTAGCTCTTCAATTATTGGGACTATTGAGTGACACTGTTCGATATCTTGGTGACTTGATGTGATAACATTGTCATTATATTTTTTTTGAGTTGGCAATGTTTGTTCGTGTATGTTTGTACATATTTGGCCAAGAGGACAAACATGGCATTGAAACACTATTGCATATGTATCAACCGAAGTTATCTATCAAGCCTCTGGACATTGACGTGACACATTCATAATATGGTTGTGATTTTGGCATTTTGTTTAATAACACACAGCATTCTCTGTTCTGGTATAT
>Ga0056128_1001470_pt1 | contig 26323 bp, 18 predicted proteins | sample WorMetLIZISLAND2_FD_71113 | JGI IMG/M metagenome (GOLD analysis project Ga0056128, IMG submission 71113) | Marine gutless worms symbiont microbial communities from Max Planck institute for Marine Microbiology, Germany - Olavius geniculatus... ... | reverse complement strand
ACAAGTCTATATCATTCACAAGGTGGCGCCACGGTACTGGCGTTGGTGGCGTGGCGTAGTTGGTAACGCGTTTCGGCTGAAACGAAGTTACTCTACGCCGGGCCCGGTTAGTACTGCGATTGGTGACTGTCTGCCGGCAGGAACTGCTATAGGCTTTCGCGCGTCCCGTGAGCATTAGCTCAAATTTCTTGTTGTGAAAAGCAAAGGTGTAATCTTCACAATATATTCCATGTGTAATTGTGTATATAGATTGCTACCATTTGGAGCCTAATTAGATTATATAGTAAAAAGCCCCATGCTTAATATAATTGTTTTCTATCTCGTGATACAAAATGAAAGTATATTGTTCCAGTTTTATTATGTGTTCGTATTTGTTTCTACACATTTTTCACTGATTTGATTTGACACTGTCGTTTGAGAGACAGAATGGCGTCTGACCTAAAAACAAGAAGCCCAGCTGTCGCTAGGGAAGACGCGCCACAGCCTATACAGTTGCTGTTGCGATACTGACCTTGAAGGTCATCCAAGGTCGATGATTTTCATGTCATCCTGAAAGGGCGTACCGGTATGCGATTTCCTATCAGTAGTTAATAGTGACCTTGGTTCTATGTTTCACCGTCTATGGCCAGTTTTTCCTTGAAAACGTACATTTTTCCTACCCCCTCGACGCAACCCCAAATTTAAAATGTTTTCCTTGCACTGCATCGCCAAAATTTTGCACGCAAAGAGCTCTTCGACACAGGGCTAATTATTCGTGTAAAAACTTCCCCTGAGAACTACCCGTTAGGCAGAGTATAGAAAGACAGGCCGAAAGACGACAACTCGTGCAATAGGCCTAGACGCGCGCTATACAGCATAGCGTTAAGTTGACAAAAATAGTGTCGGACTATAGCAAGCAGCTGCACGAATTATAGAGACGATCTCATAGAGTGACTGCGCTGGCTGTTGATTATGGGCCAGAGGCCTAGTACTTTATACTCCCGGAGTCCCTGTACCGGTAGTACAGATTCCGGGGGCTCAAACATTAAAAAGTTTTTTTTACAAAAGTCTGGAGCGACTGTGGTCTGATGCATCATCCGGATGTCAATTGACCGGAAGCCGCCAAAGATTCAACTGTTGTTATTTGGGTGAACGAAATAATGTTGTGGTTGTAGCATTATTTCGTTTGTAGCCGACCGTACTCAAGTAACTATTGGTATGAGTTGTCGTCTATCCGTCCGTTTGTCACGCTATCGGCGATGGTACCATCGGATTGATAGAGCGCTGGCGACTTCCTATACGCTGACAATAGTAACCATGTTTCTATCTGTAGCGGTTTGGCCGCAATTTTCAATGGAAAGTTTCAGACTGTAAATGGCCGTATCTCGGAAACGGTGAGGGCCAAGATTACTATTAATCGCTGATAGGAAGTGGCATACGCCCTTTCAAATTACATGAAAATCATCGACCTTGGAAGTTGGATGACCTTGGAGGTCACTGACAAATAACCAGTACGGTCGGCCATCTTAGCGACAGCTGGATTGCTTTTTCACCTGCCAAGGTAATAAATTAGATATTATGGTTGCGTGGTTAGGGGTCAAACTCAAAACTCAAACGACATCTTGAGCTTCGTATTATTATAAAATGATTAGATTGTTTAATTTTAGACTCTAGCCGAGCATCGAAACTGGAGACAGTGGCGTAGCAAAAAATGTAATTAGTAAGGGCCTCGTCTCGTTTCCCCTCATCTTTCCTTTCTGTTTTCGTCTTTTCCCTCCCTTTTTCTTCCTTTTTTACTCCTCTCTTTTTTGTGGCGGGCTCCGGCAGCGGGGTCTGGACTCTGGGCGGTCCAAAAGTAAGATTAAACCGTTCTCAAGTTTTGTCTTAACGTCGTCGAAATGCAGAAAAACATTTTGCTTTAAAAGATGAAATCTGGTGGTAACAATTTTAATTATTTTCCTCAGAATAAACTGACCACGAGTTTAAACGTATGCTAATGTTTTGTCTGGAAGATTGGGGGGGGGTTGGACCCTCTGGGCTCCCCTTGTCTACGCTACTGTCAGGAGATCTCCACCTCCAAATTAAGCTGTTGCGCGCTGCCGGTAACCTTTGAAAACACACGACACGAATTGTACGAATAATCCATAGTACGAAAAAAATCCCTAATTCAACTCAGCCATTGGTCATTGTTTAATTTGTTCAGCAGTACTGACTACTGAGGCAGTAGAGCGTGGTGTTAATTAGCTGTATTCGATCTTGCCTATCAGCAGCGTGCTAGCGTGTCCGCAACTGTGTAACCCTACTGCAGTCACCAAGCGTGTCAAATAATTGGTACACGGCTGCTGCTGCTGCAGCTGGATCTGCTACGTAACATTCTCCGTGTTGTCGCATACAACTTGCGCAGTATGGATGCTTGTAAAACGCTGACAGTGACGACTGTTCTTCTGCTGGTTTTGATATGTGGTTCAACCGACTCGTCTGCAAATTCCATCGACTATGAAGTGCCGTCGACTGATGTGGGCCTACCGGGTAAGGTAAACAGCGAATTGGTAGACTTGATTACCGAGTGGTCCAAAAGTAAGATTAAACCGTTCTCAAGTTTTGTCTTAACGTCGTCGAAATGCAGAAAAACATTTAGCTTACTGATATTTCCGATACTAATATTAAAACTTTACACAGTAATGACTTGCCGTAGTTCAAAAGACATCTGCAGATTAAGATTTCGGCTTTTGAGCACACGCATTCATTGTCGTTTTACAGTGATTAATTATTTTACCTATTATCAATTTTTACAGGGCGTCAGCATAGCTCCGCGAAGAACCCATCAGGTCTCAAGAAAGTTAACCGAAAAATTTGATACGGTTTACTTGTGCTTTTAATCAATCAATTAGGCCTACCGAATCTCAGAAATGGCGCAAGATATAAATGCGGTTACCATTGATTCAAGTATTGAGCGGTAATGTGGAGTTTGGTATGACTTTGTTGTTAGATGAAAATAATAATACCGACGTGCATGCCGAATACTTTGTTCTTACATTTTTCAGCTCAGCGAGTTGATCTTTCATTTTCTAGGTCCTGCATCTTATAGGCTATGCATGCGATATAAACGTTTCGAGATATAGGCCTATCTTAGTCAGTTTTGTTGAAGGCGTAGAGAAATGAAACCAAAAACTGCAGAAAACCGAATAATTTTTTGGCGGCTTGGGCGACGCCTGCAATTCGGCTTAGCCGAATGTTTTCCCGCTGATTTTTGGCTAAGGCTCAAAATTCGGCAGCGGTGGCCAAATTCTTTGGCTCTGAGGTCTACTAACCGCTAATAGCTGTATGAGAATTAACCTTCAAAACTTGTGTTACATAGGCTATTAGCTTAGGCAATAGTTTGTTAGTCTGTCATAAACTTAGCAGATTTTTAGTTGCAACGATTTGTTTGCGGACGTAGCTAGTAAGACTTTCAGTCTGGAAAATTTTGTGTTCGGATTAATTGGCGCGAAATAAAAAGGTACAATCTTAAAAACAAAATCAGACTTTTTCTCACTACGCTATTTAACGATTTTCTGAATAAAATTTTTAGCTGTCAAACAAAATCGATCCAATATTTTCTAAATTTTAAGATTTAAGCTTGCTTGCGCCATCCACCCGTTTAATAGTCTATAATCGTTGCCGAAGAACACTTCAGAAACGCGCTAAACAGTGGCGTTCTTGTCTCAGCATAACGCCCGATTTCTTACAAGCCTCGTAACCGTTATATAAAGGCCTATACTGTGCTGGAACACAGCAATTTGTCTGTTCCGGTCTGTCTCTTTCTCTGTCTTTCTCTAGGCCTACCGCAATGCGCTTTCTCCCAATGCAGCAGCTGAGCTTGAGGGGTCTGTGAAATGTTGTAGAAAGTGACTACTGCTGAATGAATTTGCACAGGCAATTGAAAATGTATTTTATACTTTGGAATTAAAATACGCGTTTTACCAAGATAAGTTTGTGGTTTTCTCGCAGTAAGTAAGTTAATAATTATTATGCAGCATATCGATCAGCGTCCAAAGCAAGTTAAGCAACGAAGCGTCACTGCGCAGAATAAGCGGTGGAAAAAAGATGGGTCTGTTACACTGTTAAACAATCGGGATCGGAAGACAGCCACAAAGGCTGCAGATCTGCGACGTGTTCTGGCAGACTGTTCCAGCCATGAACAGCGGCAGACAGCAAACAAACCCTAGACCGTTTTGTCGCACAAGGTGTCGCAGAGCCTGTTGCAGCGGCTGAAGTTGCGTCACGCTGTAGCACCGCTGTGACGTCACGATGACGTAACAAAAACACGTTACAGAAGATGCCAGAGAGAAAGAGAAACACGCGGGAACTAAGTAGCTGGCAGAATAGAACAGCGTTGTAGCGTGGATGCCAGGCTACCAAGTAGGCTACCAACCCAACACGGCCGTGTTCAGTCGTTAGCGAATTTAGCAGACAAACACCACACCGGCGCTCGCTGAAAAGCCGGCTTAGTCTCTTGACAAACGCGCCCTATTCTCTGAGAGACCGCTGCGCTGTGCAACTGAATCGAATAAATTGATTGGCGGCATGACGGCAGTGTCCAGTTATCGCCTGCGCTCTTCGGTAAACATTGACACAGCGTGTTCCATTCATTCGAGCGCCCCTCTCGCTCGCTCGCTCGCTTTCTTTCTCGCCTCGCTCGTCCGAAATATAAATAACGTGAATTTTCTAGCGTTCGGCACCGGTGCTTCATTATAGGATCGCACCCCTTAGAAAAGTCTCCCTATCCGACAATTTACCGGCAAAAATCCGCTCCACCAGGTGGCCGCCCTTGAGGGACGGATTTTACTGGTAAATTGTCGGCCGGGGAGACTTTTCTGGGGGGGAGAGGCGATGCTATATATAAGGAGACTTTTTACGAGGCCGGCGATATTTTAAGAGAGAGACATAATTAATTTCGTGATTATCTCTCCCGGGCCTTTTTCATGGGGAGACATTTTAATATGACACCGGCGCTGGGCGACTTCTGCTGCAGCAGCTGCTGACACAGGCGTGACGTATTCATCGTTTCGTCGGCAGTGAAAGATGGATTTATGACAGTGCCATTCGCCGACACCGGTGGCGGTCTACAGACGCTAAAACTGCCATCCGCCAACTATCCACATTTCCATTAGCAGCGCCGGCGTTCGCAATGTTCCGTGCCAGGTGGATTCTTAGAAGATCAAGATGCTAGAAACGGCGATCGAAGCAAAGAAGCAGAGCAGAACTTGGTCGTACAAAAATTTTACTACCACTTCGTGTTTTATTTGCTGGTTGGCAAAGTTTCTCCGAATTGTTGCAGGAAATCTGCCTGTTTCAAACAGATACAGACAGACAAACGCAGTATAAATAGGCCTGCAGTTATATTTTTAGACAAAATGTGACAGTATGCAAATAGTGACTGGCGTTGAGGTCATCATTGAAAATTTTTTGTCAAATGTTCGTAAAATGTTTCCTCGAAGCCGACGGTCGATGGCAACATTTTACGAACCAAAGGCAAACAATTTTCAATGATGATCTATGATGCCAGTCATCATTTGTTTTGTTATATCTCAAAATAAAAACAAAAATTTTAAACAAAAAGAATTTAAACAAAAAGCTGTGACGAATTCAATGTTGGCCGCTCAATGTTGCCCGCGCGGGCAACATTGCGTATTTGTCAATGTCACGTGACGCGATTTGAACCGATCGCGTGCAGGTATTTTGCGTTGAAGTATAGCAATATTGACTGATACAACGACGAAGAAGATTTCCGTAAGTTTTTCGCCGGGATCCATTGACTCTACAATTCCAGCGATCTGCGGATCCAGGTGGGTGATCGGCTGACCTCTGGCCGTAGACAGACGGACAGAGCGCTTTGGCTGGCTGGCTCGGGAAGTGCTTAATAATGTATTGCATTGATGTGCAAGCGCGCGAGCTCGGCAGCCAGAGAAGGTGTCGAGGACCATAGCACTCACTACACACCGTCTGCACCGCGTCGTCGTCACACCGCCGCAAATTAATATAATGCCACGATCAAAGACTGCAAAGAGACGACAGCGACAAGACGAACTGGCGAGTGGCGACTGGCGACCCGGGTGGCTGAGATCACACGTTAATTCACACGGTGTACGACATTGCTAGCGCCTTCTTTTCTCGACCACACTCACACAGTATAGGCCGTGACACGCAAGCACTTTCATAGCACGAAAAAAGGAATAGAAGAGAGAGAAAAACGTGAAAAAGCGGCATGGCAAGGGGGCCCATGAGGCCCAGCCCCCAATTCTCTAGACAAAACATAGCATAAGTTTAAACTGTACCAAAGTTGCTGATTTGGTTAGTTTATTCTTGTTAAAATAATTAAAATTGTTCCCACCAGACCTAATCTTTTAAAGCTAAATTGCACCAGATTCGATTTCGGATGGGGCTTCGCCACAGACCCCGCGTGGGGAGCTCACAGCGCTTCCTCAGACTCTTTAGCTGAATTTTAAGCGGTCCTACTTCTAAGGGAAGGGAGGACAGGGAAGCCGGGAAGACAGAATATGGGAGGGGAGGTGTAAAAGGGGAGGAAAAAAGACAAAAAAGGAAAGGAAAGGGGGGGAATAGAGACAAGACCCCTCCCAATTGAAATTTCTGGCTACGCCACTGAAAAACGGCGAAGAGAAAGCAGTGCAGCCTGCTGGAGCGCGTTTCATTAAGACTTATGTCAACGCCTCATCTCGCGATGATAATGGATGATGATGTCGCCAACATTGTACTGCTTCAGTCTCGCGCCATTACCGAGTATTACTGCGCAGTGCGCAATGATGGATTAACGCTGTAATACCATGCAGTAACAGACTGCAAAAGCACTTTTATAGATGTAGAGTTCTCTACACATAATGTGCAGCTCTGTGCTGCTAATGGCATCCTATAAGAAGCTTTCTGTGGCTTTCCGTTGCACTTGGCTTGATCAAATTTTGCATATGTAAACGTGTATCGTGACAACCCATAGTAGCTAACTGAATATCGTGGTCATACGCGTCACAGATCAAGGGCACGTGAATTTCTGTGTGTTTTTTGTGCATAATACTGCGGCTATCCACGGGCGGTACTTAGCCTCAAGCACAAGGCATGAGAGTTTTGTTTGAACATGATTCTCTCTTTCTTTGTTTCCTGTGTTTATAACGAACGAATAAATGCGGTTGTTCGTTGACTGTGGCTTGCGTCATGTCGCTGCGACGATGTAACGTCATCGCCGCTGTGTTCGAGCCATGCGATACAGCGTTTTGTTTCGGCGGCTACGTTTGCCGAGGCATTGACTGTTGTTGTCGCTCAACAGAAAGTCTAAGAGACCAGTGCTAGTTGGCAGAATGCTCGCACATTGGCGCCGCAGTTCTTTCCGGTGTTCTGTCGCTGGAAGCGCTCAAGTAACAATTATTCTTACACGGGGCGGGCGCCAGGGGGCATCTCATCGGGCGTGAAAAGAACGAAGGACGCCAGTGATAATAGATGCTGCGACGAAGCACTGACAGACTGCAGACTCCTTCCTCCCTCCAGAGACGAGCCAACACGTCACTCACGCAGAACAATAGGACACGACGGACAGACAGACAGAGGGACGGAGGAGAAGAGAAATGGCGACTGTCGACAGGGAACATTGTGCATGGTGACCGGAAGTGTCGAGTGAACGCGTTCGACCGACATTGTCTAGGCCGGTGGACGTCTGAGCATCGTCTGGGAACAGTTGTTCGACTCACGCTTTCCTGAGCTGTCAGTCGCCGAATGCATAGATGTAATAAACGTTTTTTTTCTTAATTTTTTATTGTCGCCATGATTTTTTCGTTTTTTGACGTTTTTAAAAAAATTTTCTCAACGTTTTTTTAATTAAAAACGTTTCTTAAAAATTTTATAAAGAACGTCGAAAAGCGCATTTAAAGCCACAAAACGAATTAATAAATTATAGTGGTGGTAATTACTTACTTACTCTAGTGATACTTGGTTTTATGACCACACGATTGAACTGAAGTTAAACGATGTTCTTTCTCTATCTTTAGTTTCAGTTATACTGCATCTACAGCATTAAGTTTTAAGCGAGAAGTTAAACAAATTGAGGCTAACGTTTATTTATCGACTTTTTGAACTTTTTTTAAAATTTGCCACGTTTTTTACGTTTTCTGAACGTTTGTATATATTTCCTTTCTGAAACGTTATTTACATTCATGACGAAATGTGTGTTTCGTGCCGTGCGTGATTGCAAACTCGTCAATCCTACAAAAGATTTGCGACAACGTGTCTCGGTTACTTAGCTCCGCCCACCGACACACCACACTCGGTGCTATGTAGCATCCCGAGACATTCCAGCAATCAAAGGAATCGTACATTTCGAGACAGAATCGGGCAGCGTCTGGCTGCTAGTAATCAGCCGTGCGATGAAAGTGGCGTGGCGTGCTGTGCGCTTATCGTGAAATTGTTGCGATGCCAACACGCACACGCACTGTCTCGTTCTGCTCTGTCGTCGCTGAATCCAAGAATCAATTTTTCACGCAGATTCTTCAGCCATTTCTATACCCGCATGCAGATTGGCTGGTCAGAGTATCAGGCGGGAACAAAGCTCCGCGTTTACAAACTATTTTAAAACATAATTGTCGTCTGCAGACAAATGATTTCATTTGATTTGAAGCTAGTTTTTCGGCAAAGAAAGCCCAGCGAACACTGTGAGGCGTTATGGTGTGTTGACACGATCCAGCAAACGTCCAGCATTAACACGTGTATTTTTAGTACATTTGCTGGAAGTTTGCTGGACGTTTGCTAGATCGTTTAAACACTCCATTAGACTACCGCAATGCCGACGCTGATGCCGAAGGAAAACGCCAATATAGGTTTTATGGCAAGACAGCAAAGTTTACTAGCTCATCGGCTCTTTAACCAGGCCTATTATATTCCGAAGTTCGATGTAAAAATTTTACTTTGTCATAATTATATTAATTTAGCGTATTAAGTAAAGACGTTGTAATAATCATTGGCCTAGGTTCGCATAATAAGTCTATCGCGTGTCTTAAAAATTGAGTTTCAGTGATGTTCTATCTAGTAAACGATAATTATTGGTGTTTAGACTGTCATTAATCTTAATTATTGTGTGACAAGCTCGATATTGGACCGTTTTTTGTTGTAAAACGGTCATAACTGAAATTTTTTTTGGCATTTTTGCAACAGAATATTTTAATTGAGAAAGCCTTAAATTTTCTTTTTTGAAGCAGGTGTGAATTTCGTTAAACCGTCATCTTTCGAATTTCCTTGTTTTTTTTGTTTGCCTGATGTAGTCTAAACGGTGCTTGGCATCGATTCCGTTCATTGCTTCAACTAGCCAAATTCACGCCGTTTATACAAAATCTATGTTTTAAACATTTTAAAGTATGGTTCTGTGCGCATTTTTCCCAACGCAAATTCGATGCCTTTCGTTAACTAGCGAAATCGGACGGCTGCTGAATTCTTGTCGTTTACACATCAAGTAGGCCTAAACATGCGTTGAACATGTTCGAACGACGGGTTCGCCGATGACTCGCTGCTAGTGGCCCAGAGACTAAAGAGGGGGGCAGCAGTAGCAGAGCAGAATGCTGCGAGGCATGACGACCTAGCAACGAGCGGAAGGAAGCAAGAACGTGTCGGAAGCGGTCGGAAATGTGCGAGTCTGTGCGTGCGTGCGTGTGTGTGTGTGCGTCGTGATTCAATTGATTGAAAACACATCAGCTGCTCTACTAGCTCTCCGTCGTCCAGACCACCTCCATCCAGAACTTGTTAGCTGCTAAGCGATAATGAAATAAACAGCTCGCCCGCCGATGCTACCCGACGGCCATCGATCGACTAACGAATAACGCGGGCACAGCTCATAATGATGATAAGCTGGTTTGTCGAGAGGAAATTTCTGCGCCCGAACAAACTTCCTTTGCGCGTTTCAGCTGTTTTGACGTTACCGTTACGCTACTTTATGCAGCATACTCGTATAGACACACAGCTGTGACAGGTGCGTACCCAAGCGAGAAAAGTCAAATATTGTTGCATCCCCAGTCTCCACTGCAGTATTATAATATATAACGACATTGTGTGTCAAAAAATTTCCGACATTATCAATAATAACTTAAGTGAGGACTAGGTGAGGTGGGAACTTCAACAGTTATTTGATGGCTAGTGACGTCAGGCATATTTGTACCAAAAATATTAAAACTTGATAATCGTTCTTCACGTTACAATTGACAGCGTCGGGGATCATTATTTGAGACAGTTTGTATGGTTAATACTGCATAAGTGGAATTAGTTCTATAAGAATGTTACATTGTCTCACTACAGCCGTAATCCGCCTGTGGCAGAAAAAATGTCCGATCCCTTTGCAGTAATGTAGTGAGCAAAACAATTATTACAGAAACCTGCTAAGCGTTACAATCATGGAAGAAGACTGAAACCCTTTAACTGCATAATGACGACGGCATAATTGTCTTAGTCATCGTCAAGCTAGTCGTCTACCATTATTGCAGAATAGTAGCTGCAGAATCATTTACGGATAGGAAACAAGAGAAGAAGATTTCGCATAGAGAGCTAAGTTTTTTGCATGGGAGCTTATCCCCCTTTCTGGCGCTTTGAGCCAAATATGTAATGGCTAGGGTTAGAACCAAATAAGTCAGCATATACACTAAGTTAGGTAACTTCGTCGATGCGACTAACTATTGGGTCCGTTAAGCTACGCCACCAGGAACACTGTCATTATAGTGGCTGTAGTGAAGCCAATTTTGTGTACATTTTAAAAGCGAAAAAAGTTGAGAACGCTGACAATCCATTTAAGAAGTTGTTCGATTATTGCATCAAAAAGCCTGTAACTTTTTACTAGCTGTTTTCTTTTACGAGACATAATCGAGGCTCGAAACCGGTTTTCAGGTACGCTAGTGCAATGGGAATGCCTGAAAAGAAACTGAAGTCTGTGTTCGTGAAGCCCAAAAGTAAAAAAATAGTCCTCAACAAAAACTTAGAAGTCAACTTACTTCGCGATAATTTTGCACGAAATTTTTATGCGACTATTAAGGAGAAAATTTGCTACCGACAGAACAAGTTTTGTGCAGTATTAGTTACTGAAGTGTGCGTAAACGGTGCAACTTTTTGTTTATGATGCGTACGTGGCAGAAGGCGTGAGGTCGTACTGCGAGAGTGAAGTGGTGCGGCTGCGCTGCCAGAGCAAACAACAGGTGCTCGTCATAACGCACGCCAGGTATGGACGAATGCGTGAGGGCCGCTGCATGACGTCGACCTATGGCGTCATCGGATGTTCGGCCGACGTCATCCACTTGTTGGACGCTCTCTGCTCGGGACGCAGGCAGTGTGACGTCAGTGTTGCGTCACTCGTCGACGAAGAACATCAGCCGTGTCCGCTCGACTTCCGCAGCTACCTCGAACTGGCACACCGATGCGTCACGGGTCTGTAGTTCTGGACTACGAATAATCGGTACTTGTCCGTTAATTCACCCGCACCCGAATTATTCTTTACGCTAACACTAACACCAACCCTAAGCCTAAGCCTAACCCTACCAGTTAACTTGGGTGCGGGTAAATTATCGAACAAGTACCGAATAATCTCGCCTTTTCGCCACTTTGTATCTCACTTCGTATGTGGCATCACATGCTCACAGCCAGGGGTCCCGTGGCTTCTGGTCTAAGGGATGGAAAAAACCACTCCGAACTATTCAGTACGTCTTAATTTTTGCATTATGGTACCCTCCAAGCTGTATGCTCCTGGAGATCGCCTGAGAGTTAAGGATTTAGTTTTATTCATTAATTTTTTTATTTGTGTCACTGTGATAGATTTAGTGCACTTATTATAAAAAACACTTTGACATTTATATTTTGATTTTTTAGGCTTGCATATGAACAGTTATGTCCAACACATGATACATTACGTCTGGATTAACTTTGAAGTTTAATTTATTCTGTCGTTCTCTGCAGCTTTGTCGCCCGAAGAGCTACGCAAATGAGACCGTATATAACAACCGTGTGTTGGCAAAACTGTGCAGTCGCCTACGCTGACAAGTCGCTGTGTCGACGTTCTGCTGCCGTTGAGCTGCGTCAGTCTCGCGGCTTCCTGTCAAATCTCGTGGCGGACGAGACCGGATGTGGTTCGTTCGACAGCGCCTGGTGGTTGGCGGCGGATGCAGGGCAACGAATTCGACTGACTCTTTACGACTTCACCGCGGGGCTCAGTGACCTGCAGGCTACCGCAGATGAGTCTAGAGGTACTTCGTCTACGTCATCGGTGACTGGACGCCGTCGCCATGGCAACAGCGGACGCATGGTCGTCTGCAGGTATCGTTGGGCCTAGTTTTGTTTTCTTAGTTGTACAGAAAAAAACACAGTACAGACGATGAAAGACTGCGATATAATCGTTACAGCTGAACAGAAAAAGAACAAACAAAAAATGAATATGAATAGGCCTAATAGGAAAGATTTGGCGGGGCGGGGCGGTGGCCGAAAGCATATCATGTTGACAACCAGACGACGCATGCAGTGGACAACCATATCTCAATCAAATAGTCCTAGCATAAGATCACGAAAAACATTTAAAGCTAAAAAATCCCCAGAACATGACATATTTAACAAGTAATTTGAGCAAAGCTCATGAGACGCGCGACAGCTTATAGCAATTTTCGTTCGCAGGTTTTTTTGGTCTATCTCCATCCATTTCGTTGCAATTCACTGTTGAAGTGTGTTCTGCAGCCTAAAATTGTAGAAAAATCGCTATAACCCCCTACTTCAAAGGTTCAAGGTCGTTCAAGGTCATTAATGTTGAACCATTAAAAGCATGTCAGAAATTATTGTTACGGTAAGCAACAAGTCTATGTCTACCTGCAAGCGCCAGACGAGCCAACAACGGTAAATACGACCTTTTATGGAGGTACCCCTCTTTGACGCCCACGTGCGGCGGCCTCCTTGAACCTAGGGGATCGCGACTTAAACAGCTAAAATTTACTTTTAATGCTGAAAATTCCACATGCAAGGTGTCTTGGTCTATCTCAAGCCATTTCGGCACAATTTACTCTTGAAATGTGTGTTGCAGACCAAAATCGCGAAAAGAATCACTATAAACCCCTATTTTGGAGGTTCAAGGTCGTTCGAGGTCGTTGATTTTGATGTCAGTCGAAAGGGCATATGGAACTTCTTATTAGTGATTAATAGTAACCTAGGCCTTATCTCGCACCGTTTCTGAGATACGGCAACTTATTGGCTCAAAATGGCCAATTTTTTGTACCCCCTCTCATTTAGCGCCCTCGATCGCGGTGACCGCTTTCGAATTTCGGGAACAGCTTTACGGATCCTGAAACTAGAGTCTTCGTTGCAGTGTAAGGTAAACATTTTGTGATCCTATCTTGTGTTGTGTTGACACAATAGGTTTACCGGAGTGTGACAGACGGAGAGACGGACGAACAGACGGACGCCTAGACGACGTCTAAGACGCGCGATGCATTCTGCTATCGCGCGTAAAAATGATGCTGATGATGACGACGATGCGTGCAGAGTTCGTGCGGTGATCAAGGAGGACCCAAAATCACCCGGTGATACGGTCTGTCGTGACTCAGGTCAGGGGCGTCGTCGTCTTGTCTACATGTCGCGTGGCTCGCTCGTCGAAGTCAGGCTCGCTACCGCAAACAGGATTTCTACTTCCGGCGCTGTGACGTCATCCTCCGACCACGCTGTCGACTCCAAAGCCGAGTATTTTCTCGTCGAGTTTGAAGGTTTGTAGCCGATTCGAGGTTTTACTCTCTGATGGTTATAAAACCTTAACTTGTCTATAAACCTTTTCTGGTTATTGACGCCAGGGCCTGCAGTTCCTCGTCAGCTCTGGACTCACTTCACTTACGACAGGTGTAGGTTAATATAGCGGTACTCCCGCTGCCGAAATAAGCAAACGTTCCGGGTACGTATACTTTCTTACCAGACGTCATACCACAGGATGCGTCTTCCTATACCCTGATGACAGGTCGCATATTCCAGTAGCGTGGGACACGCTGTTTGAGAGCTATTGGCTGAACTCGGTGCACGCATTGCTGCTGTATTGAACCACATTCCACTGCAGTTTTAATGACTTCGTATTTCTGCTGTATATGGGGCGGTGATCAGTTTGCGTTTTATCTTTGTTACTGTTTTTGTGATCCGTCGTTTCAGTCAAATGCTTTTATCACATTAGATTGATTAGAAAATAGTTCCGCCTACACAACCACTACAGTCGTCGTTTTGTCCACAAATCAACATAACTTTTATTTACGTAATAATGACGAATAGGTATATCGTCTAGTGTACTACGAAAACATCGATGTGGCTGGCAGTTATCGGTTGCCCGGATGTCGAGGCACCAGCGCACGGTTGGATGCGTCAGGAAGGAAGTGACGTCATAATGGGATGCAACGCGTCCACAGCAAGCTGGCGAGTGTACTGCGACGGCATTCGCTGGGTGGCGCACGCAGCGAAGAACTGTACACCAGGTGACGCCACCAATCAACAGTTTCACTTGCGTTTCCCGATCTCTTGATGGTGGTCATTATTTGCAGCCACATGATTATGACGTTTTTGATGCTTGACCCAGGTCTGTCGAGAGGGAGGGGGAGGGGGACGTTTTTCCTGCCCCCTCGCAACGTTTGGGGGCCCCGCCGCCGCTCAAAAAATAAAGTGCAAAATGTGCCATTTTAAAAAGCAAATTTCAAGAATTTTCTGTTCCGACAGATCCCGCGACAGTGTTTCCCCCGAGCCCAACTGTGGCTTTCGACGTCCCTGGCTTGACCTGCTTGTTATGAAAAAAATGAATGTGTGTTAAAATCACAATGGAAAAAACGGTCGATAGGTTAGTTTGCTTCAGCTACGTCGTGTTCCAAATAAAACATTTAGGCCTAATACTAATGCCTGTTTTGAAAAAGCGTTTCACATTACATTCTAATCGTGTCTTACATAATTACTGATCTGGTCCAGTGCTTCGGGTGAGTGAGGTATAAATACTTTTATTTACACGCACAAGGCTAGGCTTACTTCTATTTGGTTAACTTAATAAATTTCAAAAATAACATGAAAATAATAATCCTGAATAAACTTAGAATTTGTAGGATTATCGCGGTTAATGTGTTTATGTGTTCTGTGCGTTTAGTCAATTCTGCAGCGGTCAGTTGGCTGGCGTCATTCGGTCGACAAAGAGGTAAATTTTATGAGAGCTATTTCAGTAGGGTCTACTTAGTTGCTTTGGCTACGAAAATGGAATTGCTTATTCTTCGCGGTGCCCGCCTATTGCCAACATTACATTTATTAGTGCATTATTTTATCAAGTACTTTTATAGGCTCGATTGCACTGAGTAGGCCTACACTAGTCTTGCAAACAGTCCCGCCCGTTCTGCTGAATTTGCTCCAGCTGAATTCTGTTACCATTTTCCAGAATCAAAAGTTAGGCCCCGGGTCGTTGTAAAACGGACTAATATTATAATGAAAGTGGCCAAACCGCCAAACGGCTATCAGACTCTAAATGCAGCCGTACGCTGGGCGAAGGTAAAAAAGAAAGGTAAAGGTCGTCAATTTGTATACCGTATCGTCGCGAACAAGACTCTAATGCGCTTTTCGTTACTAACCAGAGCCGCCAACCGCACAGCTACCGCAGCGGCCGGCTAGGCAGCCTCAGTCAGCTGTACCAAGGTCCCCACCTTTCGTAACCTATATAATGGATTACTACTCATTTAACCGATCTCGGAGGGATGGCAGGCTGAGTTGGCCTTGTTGGTTGACTGATAGCGGACGCTTTACCCACAAAGTGGTCAAACGACCATCCATCAGTCTAGCGCAGGATAAGGAAAGTTCGCCGGCCAGGACCGACGTTCTAATAATTCAGCACCAGTAAGTTTGGACATTGAATCGGTAGATTCTGCATGCTCAACTCGTCCACAGGTCTGGTGTGTACGACAGACTACTTATATAAGCACTTTATGTTTTTGACGCGTTACAGCTATGCTGTATAGCGCGTCCACGGCACGATTGTCGTCTGTCCGTCTCTTCGTCCGTCTGTCCATTATGTCACGGATGTATTGTGGCTAACGGGTATCTTACAGGAAAACTTTTTGCACGAATTATTAGCCGTGTGTCGCGGCTCTATGATGCGTACAAAATTTGAGCAATGCAGTATGAGAGGAACATTTTCAAATTTGAGGTTGAATAAAGGGTAAGAAAAATGTGCGTTTTATCAACGAAAAAAACTGACCATTTCTCGGAAACGGTTACTTATTATCACTAATAGGAAGTGGCATACGCCCTCTCAAATAAAATAAAAAATGATCAACCTTCGATGACCTTGAAGGTTAGTATCGCAATAAGAACTGTACAGACTGTAGCGCGTCTTCCATAGCGACAGCTGTTTTTTTTATTTTGTATTGTGCAAATGAGCTGACGATAGCGACTGACCCGACACAACTCAACTCAACAGACCAATCGAGTCGAGTTGCATCGGTCGCTATAGTAACGTCAAAAACTGACGCCAACTGTGACCAAGTAAAGTCTGCTATGGCCTACGTCTGTGTGATACGAGTGCAGGATATTCGTTAGCTCTAGTGCTCGCCGTCGCCGGTCCAATCGGTCTACTGATACTTGTCTGCGGCATCGTCTACCTGCGAGCCACGTGAGAACTTCTTCAGTTGTTACTGGCCGTTGGCGTTGCTACACTGTGTCCCAAAAGCAGTGCACTACGGTACTTTTTGGGGACACGGTATATGCAGATAGCTCACATCCCCGGGCGTAAGATTTGATGGACGACACGTTAACGGACATAAAATAAAATGTGGGTACAATTTTTCAAAAACATGCTTAAAAGATTGAAAGCAAAAATAATTTCCATGTGCCAAACATTTTAGCAGCACGTTTCAAACACATAACCCAACGATCCAGGCATCAACTAAACAGCGAGGTGTTTGCTGTCAATGGGCGCATCCTGTAAAAAGTTCTGCTATCTCGTCTTCATGGTTTCAACGTTATTATGCTTGGTCTGCTTTCCCCAGGTAGCGGAAAAGCAGACGTTGGGTAAGATGGAAACTAAAACACTTATTAAATAGCTAGTTGCGTCGGAAATATTTTTGCCAAATATTATTAGAAACTGCTAATCTTTACTCAAGTTACGATCGATAATGTTGGGGATTTTTTTTAGTTTTTTTGTTTATTTCAACACATATTTTGCTTGATCTGCTTTCCCTAGGTAGTGCAGAAGCATACTTTGTGTGAGGTGGAAAACTGAATAGTCATTTGATGGCAAGTTGTGTCAGGAATATTCGTACCAAACATTATCAGAATCTGGTAATTGGTTTTCAAGTTACAGTCGAAAATGTCGGGGATGTTTTTAGACACAGTGTAGTACCGTAGTTAAATGATCCTAATGTGTATCGTGTTTTTTGGATCTGTTACTTTGTTGCTTTAGTTTAGTTAATTACAGAAACAGACAAAACGCTGTTGCACAATTAAACGAATCAACAGTCAATGTACCGTTCTTTGTATTTTATAGTTATTCTGTATCTGTGTTGCAAATAAACGTGTTCATATCTGGACTTGTCCACTTCTGTAGAACATTGCTGTGTCGCGTGTTGTAGTCGAGAGCGACGTCAGCGGGCAGCAATGAGTGAAACCCCCGGATGTCCGCCATTACCAGTCCACCACGTGACCTCTGACGTCACCGCAGCTTTCCTCGGCTCCACACCCGGCGACAAGGCGGTTGCGACCGAACGTCTGGGTGCAAGCTACTACGCACGAACTGATGACGTCAGCGGCGCCGACGTGTTGCTGGGGGCAACGGCGACCGGCAACGACTACTTCCACCAGCATCGACGTCATCAGTTTCGTCGTCAAGACATGGGGCAGGTCGTACCAGTTCAGACGCAGCTGGCGCCCTCTGGCGACTACTCAACGGGCACCTGTGAGCACATCTATGAGAGCCCGAAACACGAAGGACCAATGCAGAATAGCACTGGGTCATTAACTGGGCCCCAGCCACAGGACGACTCGTTCTCTTACTACAGCCAGCGTGACTTGAGAGTAGGCTTCCCGTAAAAACAACTGAATCATTTACTTATTCTAACTTTCTGTCTTGGAATTCGGGTTAACGTTATTTACGGCAAAATTCGAAATTTTTACGCGTGGAAAACCTGGGGGTAAACAGGCCCTACCCTTTCAAGTAAATACCCGGTTTAATACCTCATTTTTACCTTTTGCATAAATAGCTGGTTACTGACATTTTTGAATTGAATACCATAAGAGACTAAAAGTAAGTACGTTATAACTTTGTCGAATTAGTTTTTACGGGACCTATACTCGAGCGTCTTGCTATTGTGAGTTGTGTTTGACTAAGCACTGACTGCACGGTCGATTTCTCTTCATGACGTTAGTCTACCAGCAGACACTGTGAGACATAGCACGATGTGTTTGTTATTCACGACAGTTAGGCTTTAGAAAAATTCCCGTGGGTCCGGTTGCAGTCTGGCGAAAAAGTGGGGACGGAGCGAATATTTTTTTTATATTTCGTGACAGTCACTGTTGTAATAAGCCTATTACATAAAAGCTGATAGAAATAAAGTCACACACTGAAAAGTAGTCTGCTCATGAAAAGTTAAGTAATGACACTGCAGCATAACAGAATTGATAAGACGCAAACAGTTGTGTTTCAATAAAACGCAGAAAGCAAACAAAAAAAAAACGAACGGACGGCAACTGAACAGAGACTTCGACGGCCACAGCGAGGCTCGGGGAAACATTCTCGCGGGGACCCTCTGGGGAGAAAATTTCTGAATTTTTTTAAATAGCGCATTCTGGTGTACTTTATTTTTTTGAGCGACGGCGGGCCCCCAAACGTCGCGGGGCCCGGGGTAACTTACCCTTTCTATCCCTCCCCTCTCGACGGGCCTGCAACTGAAAGCACAGGAATTTTTTTTACTCCTTACTGCTTGCTATACGTTTGACAAGTTTATCTGCCATAGCATAGGCCTACATGTTGTGACAGACACGCAGACACTTCTGCCGTGCCTAATTTGGCTATGTTTACGCCCCGTGAAAAAAAATCCTAAAATACTGCGTAAAATACAAGTTTTTTCAATGTCTATACGCCGCATTAAATAAACATGTTTTCAGATGTTTTGCGCAAGTCGAATTCGTGGCGATGTGGTGGGCGAATATTAGTTGGTAACTGATTCCAGGCTTGCGGAGTTGCGACAGCAAAAAAGATTTGGAACGGAACGCATAGGGTCTATGTCGACTTGGGACAAAAAATAGGCTTAAGTCCGGACCTACAGCGAATTATGCAGCGTATATACAGAGGAAAGTTAAACATGGATTAAGTATATGTGAAGTAATTAGATACGTTTCAAAACATCAGTATGCAATATCATGTAGGCCTAAGTAAGAGATGTTAAGACTTACAATCGCACACGCTTAAGTTATACAATTCTGAACGGTGAAATACGCTGCGTTCAAAGTTGGTCTTCAAAGCAAAGTGGACATCCAAAAGTAAGCTTAATTGCCTATAGGCCAACTCAAAACCTAAAAATTTGAGTCGATGGACAAGAGGAACGCCAAGTTGCTGCTTGAGAGAACTGCAGCGCTGAACTGTAACGACCGTCACTTGTTTTGTATGTTTAGAGTCTTGTAAATAATCACAGGTTATGCAGTTTTTGGGCCGATCGTTAAGCTTAACGGTCTGCCCTATGGCAAGGGCTGCCTGTCGTCTGTCTGTCTGTCTGTCTGTCACGGATGTATTGTGGCTAAACGGTAGGTCATACCGGAGAACTTTTTACACGAATAGTTAGCTTGGTGTGGTTTGTTCAGCGGCTGCAAAATTTTAGCGATCCAGTGCAATAGAACACTTTCAAATCTAAGGTTAAATGGAAGGGAATAGGAAAAATAAAAGTTTTTAAAAAAAAATCTGGCCATATTTCAGAAACGGTGAGAGATAGGGCCAAGATTCCTATTAAGAACTAATAAAAAGTTGTATAAGCCCTTTCACGTGATACAAAAATCATTTGCTGGCCTTCCGACACTCGCGTACGGTCGGCGTTTCCTAGCGACAGCTAGACTTCTTGTTACTATGGCTCATTACTAGGGGCAGGTTTGACGTCATTGTCCGGATAGCCGAAGATGAAGTACAGCGAGAGCGGAGCGTGGAGGAGAACGGCCAGCGTGATGGCGACTACGCAAGAACTGGTGACGTCAGCAACGACTGGTTTAATACGAGGGTGATGGCGACTGTGCCGACGGTGAAGACGAGCAGCAGCAGCCGGTCAACAACCAGTGAGACGTACTGCCAGGCGATGCGGTTGGACGCGACGACGTCGTCTCGCTTCAGTCGACGTTCACCGCGCTCCAGAGTCTCACAGACGCGAGACATGGTCCGCACCAGACGCCGTTCCAGGCGCCCCGTACCACCACACGACGACGAAGACTCCTCCCCCACGCCGCCGGATGATGTCACGTGATGCCGGTATCTGCTTCCAGTGGTTCCGGCGCCGGTCTCTCCGTTGCCGCGGCAGAGCGGCTGTGTCGGCGGCACGTGCCAGTCTGCGGTCTGCAAGTCCTGGAGGGTGATGTCGTCGGAAGAACTCGTCAGAACATCGGCTACTCTCGATCTCCGCTGACATTCCTGAAACGCAATCGAGCGAGAACATTTTACACTACCGCCGCTCAAACTCCATTCGCTTCAATCCATGTTGTGGATTTGTTGAACAACTTGCTGTGCAACAAACGCACATGTTGCCCAAGTCTACGAAAAATCTGCACGATATCTTGCCGCTTCAAGGTGCTGTCCAGTTTGTCGTGCAACTTGCATAGCAAGTCTACAGCAAATCGAAATAATGGAGCTAAACGAAGGCTAAAAAACACCAGCATCGAAGGTATGACAATAACAAGTGTTAAGAAATTATGCGAATGATTTGGCAGAGTTCTGATCGTCGAAGCAAAAGTAAACCGTCTTTATGACACGCGGGGTAAAACATTTATACGAATGAAGAACGCTAGCTGTTTGTGTGTCTACGACTTTCCCGCGGGGAAGTTTTGGCGAAAGTCGGCGTAATGAAATTTGGGCTTTATCTTGCATTGCGCATAATGCAGTGCTTCAATATAAAATACACGTATCAGGCTGCAATGATGTAGAAGTACCCTATATAGGAAAGTGGAGGAGGATAAACAAACTGTTGATTTTGAATCAGCAGCCGCAGCAGCTGCAGCAGCAGTTTATCGCTGATGGACTTAGTGAGCATTTCAAACCGTATAGACGAATAGTAAGTAACGAGATAGAGAGAGACTGGACGACTTGAGCGTGATAATGACGTTGGTTCAGACCGGCAAAGAATGTAGTTGACCGTCTGAGGTCGTGGAGACGACTGACACGGCAGCAGCGCGTCCCGATGCGGTGTAGGTGTTGGCCTGAACATGCGACTCGTTCAGCGGCGCGTACGAACATTTCTCCACGTTTGACGCAACCTTCATCAACATCAGTCACGTGATTGTTCCTTACTGCATACTGGGTGTCTGCTGCAAATTATCGTTTCTTGGACTGTGTTCTGTCTTGACTCGAGTCGTTATTCGGCGACTCGGTCGCTATTTGCTTGCACTGTGCAACAGTCAAATGTCAAATGTCAAAAGAAGATTTACACCTGTATGTATATAGCGCATTCTCTTAGAAACCTCTAATACACACTACTACTGGGAAAAACAAAAATGTCTTCAGTGACTGTCTGAAAGTGCCCGCCGTACATTTCAAATCTCAGAGGCAGTGAGTTCCAAACAGTCGGTGCATCAGCATACCCAGCTTGTACTTGACTCGGTCTGGGGCATCAAGCTAATAAAGTTCATGTACACTGTACAATAACAAATAATTTAAAGTGCGCTCAAATACTGAAACGTGTCCCCAGCATTAGCCAAACAAAACTAAATAATGAACAGCAAAAGCAATAAACAAAAAACAATCAGCACAAAAAGTTTTCAGAGTAAAGCATAATTAATGTGGCCACTTCGAATATCCCGGAAAGCTACTGAAAGGATATGATTTTCGCACTTATTTATTGGCGTCATTTCAGGTAATCCTTGAAGGATTTCGCTGTCTTCCCTATCCCTTCCCCTTTTCTCCCTTTTTTATCTTTTTCTTTCTTTTTTACCCCACCTTTTCTTTCCTTATTCTCTATTTTTTCCCTTTTCCCCTTATAAGCAAACCCCCTAAATCTAGGTAAAGGGCCTGGGGGAGCGAATTTCAGCCTTAAAATGTGACATCTGGTGGCAACAATTTGAATAATTTTCCTGAGAATCAACTGATCAAATGTCGTGCAGTTTATACAGTAAAGGTCAATCTGGGACCAAAAGTTTGTCGTCAGTCGTTTACGCAGGACTCACTCAGAAAAAAAAACAAAAATCACAAATGTTTGGGGGGTCCAACCAACCCCAACCGCTCTCTCTAAATGACGCCGCTGCACTTAGTTTAGTCTACTGCAATACGAAGCCAAAGTTAACAACAAAGAAACAAAAAACAAATTAAGTCCATAAAAGCTGACGCAATTTGTTAAATGTGAAACGGAAAAACAAGAGATAAACGAAAACGATGTTACAAGGAAGAGAACAAAAAGACTCATCAGACCACAGTGTGTTTACCGCGGCTTCCGTTTGCTGTTGCCTGACGTTGTAAGCTCGTAGAAACAGGACGCGCGCTAGAAGTCGGTCGAAGCAGATCTTCTGAATGATGCGAGGAACGGGGACGCCGTGCTCGCCGCGGTGATGAATGTTGAGCGTCAGGACGGTCATCGCCGTCGCCAGGGAAACAATAATGATCGTTATGCCGTAGTACAGACCTATACAGCGCACGCCATGCGCCAGGAAACGTCGACAGATTTAAATACTCGGCCACACTGCTTTTCGTATGCCATCTGTATTAGGTGAGCTTATACCACTCCAGACAGTGCGGTATCGTATATAAACCGCGCTCAGATTGCACAGTCTATGCCGTTGTTTGCTTTATGACGCATGCCTGCAGACGAAAGTATTCTGAAACTGAAAATACGTCCTGTGGAACGAGGTGTCTGTCCCATTGCCACGCTATATAGCCTAGTGAAAACTTTCACGGCTGGTTTGTAGTTCTTTACGGTTTGCCAGCCGGCTAAAAACGGCTTAAATTCACGTACAATTTTAGCCTGTCAGAAAATTCTCTGCGTGACGGAATATCGTTTTCCGAAGATACAAAATCTGAGAATAAAATCACTCATTCATGGACAGTGACTGGCAAAACTAGCATTTTGAGCAACAACATTTCCTCTCCCAGAAATTTGCAGTTGTCGGCGGGAAAACTGAAAACCTTTCAGCTAAACTTGGGGAGAGAAAAAGAATGGCAAAGGGAAAGAGAAAAAAAGTCTTGTCACATTCAGTGTGAAGAGAATGATACGGATCTCGCAATTTTAGGTACGTGGATTGTCAGCCGCCGTAAGCCACACTTTTTACGGCTGGCTACAGCTTAACCGGAATACGGCGCGGCTTAATTTTTTATGCCGGCTAATGGCGGCTTACGGAGACGGCTTCAGGGTCTAATATATCCTACTGCATGACGCCGGCATCAACAGTTCATCGTGCATCAACTATACTTGGTGCATGTCAGCAGCAGGCAGGAAAAGTAGCGCGGCATGATTGGTTAATCGCGTATAACGGCCGACGCAGTAAGTGGACTTTTGACCGACTTTCAGTTATCCATCAAACGCACGAACGCCGACCGAAATTAACAAGATGAACTTGTCACAGCGGCGCAAAGCTTAGTCGGTCTTCGGCATCTATGATCAACAGAGCGAACTAAATGTCACTGGTACATTACCCAGCTAGTGGCTGTTTTGGTAGCTGCACAATAGGCAAGTTTCTAAACGTGTTGAAATCGATCCGAACAATTTACTATAGAGTGCTGTTTTTCCCGTTAAAGCAAAACAGTTAAGTCCAATACTTCAGAAAAATTGTTTATCTTTGTTCTGTTTTCCATCAGACAATTTGGATATTCCACGCAGAATAAGCGGGCAATAAGCCTATTGCAGTATCATGTCCTGTAGCGCTCAGTTTATACGCAAACATTCTGTAACTCGTATTTCGTACATCGCCGTTTCGCCCACTTTGTTAGGTATCCTTGCAGGTACTTTCGGCCTAAAATCGTATCATAATGATTACAAAATCGTAATAATGTTGAAAAAAATGAAAGAAAATTAGGAAAAAATGAGAGTCAAATCGGCTATAAGTTAGGCCAAGTGATACGGCTGCATAAAATGTGGTTCGCTCAACTTCGTTGAGTCACAGTGAATTAAAACTTGAAACAGAAAACTTTATTTCTCACGTCATATTTAAATAATTTGTCGTATGCCAAAATGGCATAACGCTCCACACTAAAAACAACCGGAGAGCGCATCGCCGTTGACCGTTATTTCGCGGCAAGATATTCAAAGTTTCAAAGTAGGCCTATACGTAGGACACGTGACATTATTATTTTCTTACCGACGAGCGGCAGAACGTCGGACGTTGGAGGCATGTTCTCGGCGACCAGCATCAGAAAGACAGTCATGGACAACAGCGTCGTGATGCCCATCGACACCTTCTCGCCGGAGTTGCTCGGGATGTAGAAACCGAGCAGAGAAATGAGTGTGATGATGAAGCAAGGCATGATCATGTTGAACACGTAAAACAAAGGCTTCCGCCGCATCTGGACCGTGTAGGTGATATACTGAAGTAGACCATCACTTACGTGTACCTGTTTCAAATTCAATCAACATGTTATTGGTTTTCATCTGGACTGTATAATGTAATTGAATATTAGACTCATCTGTAAGAAATCTAGTCAATGAGACTGTGTAGGATCGTGTAGGTGATGTCCGGGTAAGGCTCAGCACAGCACGAGTAGAATTTGACGTTGCGCTTAACGTGCAGCTTGACGAGCGCCCACTCTGTGTTCTGCTTGACAAGCGCCCACTCCGTGTTCGGGATGTAGTTGGACGTGTCGCCGTCTGCGCCAACCTTCTCCAGGTTTAGCTGTCAATCAACCACAATCCGTCTAGTGTCTAATCGATATTTTCTAATCCGGCGAATTGGTGCATCGCACGGAGTTTGTGACGACACTCACAGACACCTGCTGTGACGAGGAGAATGAATCGCTGTTTAATTTCACGTTTTTCTTACTATCAGGCCTACCGCGCGACGCATGCAATGCGAAGCGTTGTATTGCCGCTGTTACAATGTCGTGTGGTTTACCCAGTTGTCAATATCGCTGATGTTGGTGTATTGTGGTCATGTAGGCCAAGAAAAACACAAATAACAAAATAAGCTTAGACTCTTGTGTTCCTGGAAGCTCCGACGTCGACGAGCTATCACTGTTTGTGTGTGTATGATTAAAATTATTACGAGACTCTTCTGTACATGTCGTATTAAGCGTCGTGTCCATCCGTCTGTCGTGTATGGACTCCTGTGTCAAAAAGAAGAAAAACGCGCAGAGATACAAAAACTAGTGTAAATTTTTTTTCCAAGGCAGAAGTAACCAATGTGCCAATTTTCAAAGTTTCAAAGATCAAACGACAAGGTCATTGAACGTCACAAACTCGAGGAAGACCAAAAAAGCACATGTCACGCAGCGTACATCGACGAGTAGCAAATCAACAGCATCGCATGGCTTTTGCGCCACCTGAAAACGAGTCTTACAGTCTATTTTCTGTGCCTAACGTGTCCGAAATTCTTGTACAAATAAAAAACTAATAAAAATTAAATTGATTAATTGCAGTTGTGCGGACTCCATAAGGCCACGACAACTGTACGAACAACGGCATAAATGTCAGCAGAGGGCGCTGACATATTGGCTTCTCGAATAGCATCGCGAAGCTGTTGTACGGTGTGCGAGTGTACTACCTGATAACCGTCGTAGGTCCACGATGCAAACTTCATCATACAGTTCTGCTCGTCGAACGGAAAGTACTTGACGTCAATAGCACACGAACTGCGGAAGATTACCATCGACATCCACGTGACGTTGCCGTTTGACGTCACGATGACGTTGGTGCTGATGGACGACTTGTAAGACGACACTTCGGCGCTGTGCAATTATCGCACATACACTAACGTCATTGTAATGTACTGTAACTTAAGCGTATTCGGCGTTTTAGGGGACACCATGACAGATAAATAGATGTGTCGCCGATATATAGGCCTATCAGTATATATACATCTTTATTCATCGAAGAAACGATAGATTAACACACACATACATACAATTAACAACAAGAAAAGAAAAATAAATAAATAAACACACATGCGTAATAATAGTAGTACTAACAATAGC
>Ga0056128_1001468_pt1 | contig 26351 bp, 12 predicted proteins | sample WorMetLIZISLAND2_FD_71113 | JGI IMG/M metagenome (GOLD analysis project Ga0056128, IMG submission 71113) | Marine gutless worms symbiont microbial communities from Max Planck institute for Marine Microbiology, Germany - Olavius geniculatus... ... | reverse complement strand
ATTCGGCGCCAATCGAGAGCCAGTGTACGACTTCCTATTAGTGATTAATAGTAACCTAGGCCCTATCTCGCACCGTTACTGAGATACAGCGACTTATTGGCCAAAAATCGCAAATTTTGTTCATCCCCTCTGATTTAGCGCCCTCGTTCGGGGTGACCTCTTTTGAATTTATGGAAAATCTTTGCGGTTCTTGAAACTAGAGTCTTCCAGGCACTCGACGTTGAAGATTTGGTGATCCTAGCTTGCATTATTTTTGACTGATCCACCCGTGTGACAGACGGACGGACAGACAGAATTGCGATGGCTAAGACGCGCTGAAAGCAGTAGCTGCTTTCGCGCGTAAAAACTGTAAGCAAGTACAGATATCCATGAAATCAGTAAAAGTAAAAATAATTGCCCAAAATCTACTTAACTGCAGATGTAGAAGTAGCCTAAAATTAAACTATTGGGAAAAACAGAACAAGCGAAATACGCATTACGTAAACTGAACAAGAAAACATCAATAGACCTAAATTTTTTAACCTCTCCAGATGTGTAGTTTCCAGCGGTGCAGTCGAATAATATTATGTACAAGGTGTTATGCAGCAGAAAGTCTACCAAACGCCGTTTAGAATCGATTAGTATCGATAAGTATCGATTGGTCTGAAGAGAACATTATCGACACTGCACAATCAACGAATGAAAAAAAAAACATTTGCGTGCCTGTATTCACACAAGGAAACAATATTTCGAATTTTTTGGCTACTGTGTGCAGCGCTGAGCAACTGAACAACTAAATAAGCGGTCAGCAAGAGATCTGAACAAAATGTGCTTTATGTGCGTTATTTACAATCGTGCTGCCTTGAATAAAAGTAAAATATTTCACTTGTTTAGTTTTTCCCAGGTATAGCAGAAGCAGACGTTAGGCGAGATGCAGGGGAACTTAAACAATCAGAAACGGTTAAGTGGTAATCTTTTTTAAAATTACAATATCGATGGTGTCGGGGATCCTTTTGAAAACGACGTGACAGCAAGAATGCGTATAAGAACGGTCTTTCAGCGCAGAGTTGGACATGGGTCGGATCCATCTACGGGTCGGGTCGGGTCACGTCTAGTTGTGTGGGTTTGTATGTTTGTATGTTTATTTCATTCAAAGTGATTTATTCCGATAAAATAAAAATATATTTTTGCATAACTTATGGAACGTTTTTATTTTTCGACTAAAATGACAAAGTGTTCTGAAAAACGGCATATTTTCTTTATTTACAGTGACTTATTTTAAAAAAATATTTGCTGTATAAACGACAAATTCATGAATTAATTGCTTAATTTTTTTACCAAACATTGTCAAAATTTATATCTAGGATAATAGATTAACTGATCGGCTAATATCATGCCTGAAGGTATGTACTAAGTGTAGCTAAAGGTCGGGTCGGATGGGGTCTCAAATTTTTGTTTGTGACGGGTCGGGTCGGGTTGAGTTCATCAGTTGCACGGTGAGTCGGTCGGTTAAAAGTGATCCATGTTCAACGTTGTTTGAGTTCTGCGTTTTTGGTTTTGTTCGTTTTTAACACTAGAACCTAAAAAACATTAAAAATACTTTAAACATCTTACAACCTGAAATATAGGTTTCTTCAGCCTTAAATGCTTGTGAAAATAATTGACTTGACTGAGAGATCCTCAGTGGCTTCTATCCCTATACCTGGTGGGCGCAGCTTTAGCCCAGTAAAAAAGAGGGGGAGTTTTGATAGAGTTGTAAATCAAAACTCCCCCCTCCTTATTTTTTACTTTCCCTTTATTTTTTACTGGGCAAACTACATCCTTAACAAAACTTCCGTTCTATTTTTACTCCCCCTATTTTTACTGAGCAATCTACACCTTTAACAAAACTTTCCCCTATTTTTATTCATCCCCTATTTTTTGAATTTGCACCTTTAACAAAAATCTCCCCCTATTTTTACTTTTCCCTTATTTTTCACTAAGCAAACTACACCCTCAACAAAACTTTCCTTCTTATTTTTACTTTCCCCTTATCTTTCAATCTGCATTTTTAACGAAAAAAACTCCCCCACTCCCATTTTTTTATTTTTCACCTTATTTTTACTGGGCAATTTACACCCTTAACAAAACTTCCCCCTCCCTTTTATTTTTATTTGCCTTTCATTTTTCAATCCGCACTTTTAACAAAAATTCCTCCTTACTTTTGACTTTTCCCCTAATTTTCACTAGGAAAACTACACCCTTAACAAAACTTTTGCCCTAAAAGGGAAAGACGCCTAAAATGGAAAAGAAAACTTAAGTCAGAAATTGGGGGAACCTCAGCCCAAAACTGGGGGAATTGAGCCCGATTTTGATTCCAGATTTGGGGAAAAGATGCCACTGGAGATCCTTGTTATAACCTCATGCATGATTGTCAGTCGACGAACGTTTTTTGAGTCGTTCTTTGGAGTGATATTTTAACTGCTGTTATTTAAAATATTTACATCAAGTCACTTAGTAATGTTTATATTTATTCCAGTGCATCACAAAGAACAGTTCGTATAGCAGTTTTTTTAATTTCAGTCGTAAAGCTATTCTTACTCAACAAAGCACGTCAGTTTAAATACAATGTACCTCATAAATGAATTATTCTATAAACACTTCAAAACTATGTACAGCATATATATGCACGAACAAAGTGTCTACGTATATAAGAAGACTGACGCATAGAACTGAATTATGTACACGCTTTACGTAGTGAAAACAACTGGACAGTTTTGGAAACAATCAGCCACGATTTAGTCATGTTGAACGCTTGAATAATGTTGAACATAACGATAGAGGCTAACTGTTTCCAAAACGGTCCAATTGTTCGATGTGCGTAAAACATGTAATATTCCACTTTTTATGCGTCAACCAGTATATATGCAACATTTGCAAATACAAAATAAAATTCAATAAATTACGGTATAAAATACGATATATCGCGATGATATTAATGTCGAGCGAGTGACAAAAAATAGCACGCATGTAGTTCGATGCCGTTGTCACAACATTTTGCTGATAGTCGGCATATCAAGCTCCAGTTAAACAAAAATATATGTCGGCGCCGAGGGCCGACATGATATGCGACCGTCCGTCCAGTCGCCGAACGTCTCAGGTATGGGTCCGTGATTAGTCAATATGGAGGGAGTCTGGCGGCTCAGGCGACTCAGGCGCCGACTGCACAAAGTTTGCAGTAGGCGTCCAGCGCCCGATCCGCCGCACGCGAATAAACCGTACGCCGGATATCCGGCATATTTCTTTAAATTTTCAGCATCCGGTGACCTTGACCTTTGACCTTTTAAACTGAAAATTGGCACCCCGATTACTCATGAAAATCGTGTACGTCGATTCTGGTTTTTCTAAGCTTTTTCGTTTTCTGTTATAAGTCCGTACGGGACAGGCGCACAAACCGACCGACAAACGGACTAACGGGCAAGATGAGTAATGCGGCGTAACAAGACCCTGCAGCGTTTGGTTTAGAACACACAAAGACTAGCGTAACAACAAGTTCACTCATTGCAGACCAGAGCGCAACAATCCCCCGTGCTCTCCAGCGTCGTCGTGGCACTCCCCTAAACTGTGCACTGTCGCAAAATTTTCGAAATTCTTGGCGCATAACATTTTCCAATAGTCCAAAATATAGAGCCGAAAAACTGCAATTTTGGGAAAAACGAGGGACTAAATTGAAATGTTCAGCACTCATAGTTTCCTCTGAAAAATGTTGCAGCTGCCTGTCCCGCCTACTTTTTAACCACGACGCCGCGCTGATTTTGTAACCAATGCAAAGACAACGAAAGTGTCTACATAATTGTATAAATATGTCTTTGACATTAGAGCTCACTTAATCTTATGCCCAAAAGTACGACAGTTTATCACACAGACACGCTGAACTGCCAACGCAAATGCTAAAATTTGCAATGGCCTCGCGGTAAAACCAGAGAGCAGATCTCAGAGACTTGAGATGCACCGGTTATAGCACAATACATTATAGCTGATATAACATAAATTATAAGTTACACTATACGATAAATTATAGTACACACAATCACACATAGTCTACTTGAGAGCAATAACGGTTCGTAAATATATACCACAGAAGTATTATAAAACAGCGTTTCTGAAATCTATTGCTCAGAACCTGACGCGTTCTGTCGTCAGTAGGCTGCACGCCGACAGTTCGCGTGCGGTCGGTAAAAAATGTCAACAAAACGCCACTTCATCGCAACAGCGACGCTGCCGTGACGTCATGACGGACCTCAGAGCACGGGACTGTGACGTCACGCTGACGATGGCGTCACAGGCAGGGCGGTTGTGGATGTCGTCGATGTCGACGTTCCGACGGAAAGTTTGTCCTGACGTTTGCAGACGAGATCGACCAGTGGAAACGGCATCTCTGAAAATCACACAAATAAATCAATGCATATACAATGAATAAACGGCATAGGCTACATTAGGCCTTATCTAGCTTAACAACATGAACACAGCAGTAGCGCAGCCGCTGTGCTTGTTATGTGTTATGTGCTTGTTATGCTAACGGTATGACATCGTGCCATCAACACGTAATAATTAGAGTAATAATAATCTAGAGCATAAACAGCGCCATTAGATTACGTCAAAAAATGCCAAAGGACCAAGGGCATAATGTACCGATAGCGACTGACGTGAGATTGGCCTTAGATAAGTCCGTTGAAGCGAAGTTAGTAAGTAAACTACGCATTATAGCGGCAAATTCAGCAAAGACGAATGATCGATATCCGCTAAATAAGTTTGTAAACTAGGTCGTGAGCATCGAGATCATCAATATTTATCTATACACAGAAAATCAATCCGTAGCGAATCTTCGGTGTCTTTAAAGCTGAATAAATCAAAAATGTACAAAAATTAGTCCAGGGACTTTTCTTTGCTAAAAATATTTACAGACAGAAAGAAAGAGGCGTTGAAATAAATGCTTTCGACAGTCGACTCACCATAGTCGGGAACGGTGACTGGGTAATAGTAGCCAGTAGTAGTCGTTGATGTCGCCGTCGTTGTCTCCTCAGATCCAGCGCACATTTGTCCTCTTGCCATTCTGTTTGATGATTTCTGATTTTCTGTAGCTTCAAGCTGAAAATCTAGATAGCGAACACAGCAGTCGGCACTCAACAGTTGAGCTGTTCAGGTCGCAGAAAGTCGTTTGTAGCTCAATGTCTCTCTTCTCTCCGAACTCTTGTACAGTCTCAGTTTGTATCTGATGCACGGTGAAGCTGATGACCGACTTTATACTGTTGCGCCGGGCTGCGTGTGGGCAGCAGGCATGCAGCGCAGCGCGGAAGAGCGATTGCCCAGCACCGTGACGGCGACGCGTAAGGGAATTCCAGCAAATGCACAATGACCCATTCGGTGGCCTATATTAGTCCTACGCCCTCGCAATCACTATAACAAACCGCAGTCTCGACAGGATTGTCGCGCCTGACGGAAGTTGCTGCTGCGGTATTAATAACCCCAGACGTCACTCAGAAATGTGATGCGCGTTCGATCGTAAATCTCGCAAATCTTTAGCTTTCGTCTACACGTGGACTTCTTCCGGCGCAGTTCGGTTTTATTTTATGTACCCGTTCTAAACGCACTTCAGAAAAAATTTCAACTAATTTTTTTCGACAAAAGTAAACAGTTTTCTGTTCGTTGGTCAGTTCGTCAACGCAATAGATTATAAAAGATTTATAAGCTTTTCACAACGAAAACATATCTTCATGTCTTGCAAAATTAGAAAAACAACATTTTTCGAGAGTCACTGCAAAATCAGATAGCCGACAAAGCACGACAAACAGCCAAGTTGGTGCGACCAGTCAAAAATATCTTAAAATTAAGAAAGAACCAAAATGAATGAATAAAATGACAAATCCGTGATTCAACGAATGCACTGTGACTGGATCAGGTAGTTTGCAGTTCGCGTGGTTTTTGCATTTCTAACTGCCAAACCTAGGTCGTTGAGTCAAAGAAAGATTCCGTATGACTATCTATTACAGTTAAGAGGCAGAGGAAGTCGTGTTTATTGCTAAATGCATCCGGTAGACTATTCGTAAATTTGGCACACGTACGGTTACGGTGTGTGGCCTATTAAGCAAGCATTTGTCAGCTGTTAGTTCACTCTATTCAAAACCATCCTTCAGTGGAGTTTGACACCACTCTAGCGTGACTGACGGCATGACAGCAGAATGACGCGCACAAAAAGCGCTGCATTGTATCTCGGGCGCTCGCGGAGACTTTCACACGCTGTTTTTAAAATCGTAGGCTTAATACGACGTGTGCTAGAAAATGGACATTCAGTTTCCGTTTCCAGCACAACAGAAACAAGTAAGACACTGATGTACATTGTAACGAATAAGCACTTAATTTTTCCCGCAGCTTCTCGGCTGCTGACCCCCAGCGTGGGACATAGACGTCGGATCTGAAGGATATATCGCTGACTATTGGATCTTCTCTCACTACCAGCACAAAATATACCTACTTAGGCCTATTAGCCGTTTTGCTGCCATTGCAGTGCTATTACTTTTCGTTTTTAAAATTTATTATTTTTCATTTTGTTACTACCCGCAGAACTTCGGTGACTATGTCGAAAAACTAGACATGCAGTCATGCATCAAATCCGACGGCGGGGACGAAAATAAACAAGTAATTTGAGAAAAGCTCACGAAACGCGCGAAAGCCTATAGCAGTTCCTGTTCGTAGTCTATCTCCATCCATTTCGTCGTAATTCATTCTTTTGCAGCCAAAAATCGCCAAAAAATCACGTTAAATCAATATTTTAGGGTTCAAGATCATTCAAGGTCATCGATGTTGATAAATTTAAAAAGCCGGTTACCAGTGCTTGTTATGATAAACAGCATGTCTGTGCCTATCTGCAACCGTGTTCACGCTACACGAGATAATTGTGGTAAAATAACCACTTTTTAGGGGGGTAGCTGTCTTTGACGCCCGCCTGCGCCGGCCTCCTTGAACCTAGGGGGTCGGGATTTGAACTGCTAAAATTTACGTTGAATGCTGAAAATTTCATACGCAGGTTGTCTTGGTCTATCTCCAGCTATTTCGTCGCAATTCAGTGTTGAAACGTGCGCTGCATCCAAAAATTGCGAAAAATTCACTAAAAACCTTTTTTAGGGGTTCAAGGTCGTTTAAGGTCATCGATGTTGATAAATCCAAAAAGCCTGTCATCAGTGCTTGTTATGATAAGCAGCATGTGTGTACCTATCTGCAACCGTTTTCACATTATTCGAGCCAATAACGGCATAATGACGTCTTTTTAGGGGGTACCCCTCTTCGACGCTTTCGTTCGAGGGGAACCCCTGCACCCAGTGGCACGAAATTTTGTCACGATAAACTAGAGACCTTGGAGCACCCCATAGTGAAGATTTCGTGATCCTAGCTTGCACCGTTTTGATACAGATCACGAGTGTGGCAGACAGACAGACAGACGGACGGACGGACGGACAGACGCCCAGACGATGGCAAAGACGCGCGAAGCATTCTGCTTTTGCGCGTAAAAATCAACGGCGGCGTGACTGGTCAGTTGTCAAACTACTTCGACGTCATGGAATAGGAAATTGGACTCTGTAAGTCGGCGAAATTAGACAGCTCCGAGATCTATTGCACAGTTTACCAACCAGCTAAAAACTGTGAAGTTCTTATGCAGCTGTTATGCGCCAGAAAAGCCGCCATAACTTTCTGTTAGTTAGGCCAATAACACTTACGCAAATCAGAATACTGTTAAGCGCACTAAACTGAACTGCAGTGTGCAGTAAGCACTCAAGAACACATTCCGATTGCGCGTTTCCAGTCGATGACGTTAGCAGCGTGATCGAACATAGACCTATCGATAGACAAAGTAATAGAAAAGGAGTGTCAGGAACGTACAGTCACACATAAGTACCGACAAGTGTTATCACAGCATAAGTAACTCGTGTTATGTCGCCCATGCTGTGGTGTCATTCATGCATATCAATCGCCAAACTGAATAGTTCTCACACGCACTCAGGAAACGTGTTGTAAACTGCATGGATTGAGCGGAACGCATACTTGTGTTAGGAAGCATTTGCCGAAAGAGCTGATTTTGTTACGCGCGATAGTAGAATGCTTCGCGCGTCTTAGCCATGGCCTGAGCGTCCGTCTATTCGTCTGTCCGTCACACTATTGATCTGTATCAAAACGGTGCAAGCTAGAATTAGGAAATCTTCACTGTGGGCCGCCCCAAGAACTCAAGTTTGTCGCGACAAAATTTCGTGCCCTGGGGTGCGGGAGTTCCCCTCGAATGAGGGCGGCAAAGAGGGGTACCCCTAAAACGACGTATTTTGCCGCTATTGGCTCGTTTAGTGTAAAAACGGTTGCAGATATATACAGACATGTTGCTTATCATAACAAGCACTGGTAACGGGCTTTTAAGATTTATCAACATCGATGGCCTTGAACGATCTTGAACCCCCAAAAAGAAGATTTTAGTAAATTGTTCGCAATTTTGGTTGCAGCGCACATTTCTAGAGTGAATTGCGACGAAACGCCTGAGGATAGACCAAGACAACTTGCAGTGGGTATGAAATTTTTAGCATTAAACGCAAATATTAGCAGCCCAAATGCCGAACCCCTAGGTTCAAAAAGGTCTGCGCACGCGAGCGTCAGAGAGAGGTACCCCTCTAAAAAGTGGTTATATTACTGACATTGGCTCGTCTAGCATGAAAACAGTTGTAGATAGGTATAGACATTCTGCTCATCATAACAAGTACTAGTAAGGAGCTTCTTAGGGGTGTCATCGATGACCTAGAATGACCTTGAACCCCAAAAATAGAGGTTTTTAATGTTTTTTCTCGATTTTTAATTGCGACACACATTTAAAAAGTGAATTAATGGACAACCTGCGTATGAAATTTTTAGCATGAAACGTACGTTTTCAACAATCTAAGTTTTGTCCTTTTAAATTTAAGAAGTCTTCCATATGGAGGCCTCAAATTTGAGTACTCTTTCAAGAAGCATTATTATTTTATTGCATGCTGTACACTGATTGCCAAGATCGCAAAACCGCTGCTATGTTATGGACGCCACTGCTTTTTAGACAAAAAACTTCAAGCAAACTGATAGCCTAGCGATTAAAACGTCACTGCGAAAAATAATCGGATTATTCGTGAATCGTGATGCCCATATGCTTTATTTTGTTAGAACACTCAAACGTTTATTAAATGTTGAAATACGGACAAAAAAAGCTAAATATGTGGCGTACATGTATCGTGCACGCTGACAAGGTCAAATGACTGGCGTGACAAAAGGAGAGATGCGCTGAATGTTTAACCGCCTGTGACCTTCTTACGAGCTGTGGGTTCAGCATTGGTAAGACTCGTCTGCCGGCAGCGTATTTAAGTTGCTGCGGTTTATTCGAGTATGTCGACGTCGCTAAGAATGTCTGTCGTCTGCATGATTCGTGACGAGGAGTGCAATAAGATCACGCGTGCTGTGTTGTCTCGATCTCGTTAACGCTATTAACAAACAGTGTGCGTTTATCTTTAGTTCAGTTTATAGTTTAGTTTATAGTTATGCATTCTATTGAACCGGATTTGCCAACTGAGCCGCAGTTAACTTACAGTCTAAATCAGCAGGTAACATTACTGTCCCTGCCGATTTCCTAAAGACTTTCACCGTAATCGAGGGTCACGTATACTGCAGACAACATCATGCCGACAACGGGTCACGTGTGAACACTTGTAAACATACCATTGAACGCAGACATGACGACATACAGCTGATTAACTGTTCCGGCTAACGGTCTAGTCAATAATGCTGATCGAGCCATTAAAACGCATAAAAATTGGACGGTAATGTGTCATATTGGAATCTAGACGTCTGCGGGGTAAACGCCGTAAACTTTTAATTGCCTTTAAAAGACGTATAAATCTAGCAGATAGAAATCATGCAATCGACAGCATTTGGTCTAGCGAGGACAAAAGCAAAAACACGACTTTAGGGACCTGCCAGATGTGAAGATGTAGCAAACGCTGATGTACCAATACAATTACCATTACCTAAACCTGGGTTAGCTAAATCTATTTAATTGCCTCCTGTCGCTGACAGTCTCCAGTCGTCAGGTGCCACAAAGGCGGGAACCATAATTGCCCGTGGAGTGCTAAGCTGCAGTAAAAGATGCGTGCAGAGTTGGCGTGTCAGTCACTGCAGACGGAGGTGATAAGGCGTCACTGATTTAGGACAAACTATGATGCAGACTGCACGCCGAGTGTACGCTGTAGTTAGTATCTAGCGACAGATTCATTACGCGTACGGTCAGTCGTCATCATCGACTGGCGAATTCGTCAGCAGTTCCAGCTAAACGCTGACGCGCTGCTACACATGTACGTCGTCTGCACACAGGTAGACGCGGATGCTGCTGCAGCAGTGCAATAACAGTGATGTAACACGGCGCGGCATATGTTAGTAATCACACAGGCGACTCGAGCAGCGCAGTGCACAGTGCAGGGCAGCAGCTGCAGAAGAAGACAAAATGCTGCGGCGAAGGTCTTAGAGAAAGCGCGATTCTCGACTGGAGCCACTGATTCATCGGCTGCATGAATGAGACGGTCGTTCAAACTTCGGTAAAAGACGCATGAGACATCGGAAAATCCAGTCTGCGACCCTGGTGACGTCGCTTCCGTTCGCACGTACGTTGCACGTCTTCAGCACGGTATTTCCCCGCCCGAGATGCGACAGCAGCATTTTTAACGCTACCAGAAAATCACGTTTGGCACTGGTCTCGGAAGTGTGCTTTAGGCCTATTTTCGCCAAGAAAATCAAGACATAAAATTTTCACAATACGTCATACTAAACTAAAAGTAATGTTAAAAATACTCTGATCGAGAAATATCCAACAAACAGATACTTCATGCTTTGTGTTTTATCCCCCGGTGAATGCAGCTACACATCATACGCTTATGCTTTATAACTTTATGTAGGGCCTAAGCTGCCTAACCTAGGGACTGTAGCCAAGCTTGAAGCTTGGCATGGTCCACAATCAACAGACACATGTTAAATTGAGTGTAGTGTAGTGTAGTTGAGTTTATGTTCAGTGTTTGTTTTTTATTGGTGTATTTCCTGCAGTGTTATAATTTCGTATTTGCTCACAGCACTGTTTGATGCACGTTTGATGCATCTCATTAAATCAGTCATTCATTCATTCATTCATTCATTCATTCATGAGAGGATTTTCATGAATGAAGAACGAGTGGAAGAGTTTCGAGAATCAGCTCAGCTCAGCTCACTCGTGGGCACTAGCAGTACTGCTTTCGTAAAAATCTGTTTTAATCTGAACTGAACTGTCTGTATACACTTTCTTGTTCAAGCAAATTAGTAAGTAAATAAGTAAGTAAACGTAAATTTGTACAGCGTATAACGTTTTAAAACGTCTACACGGTGTTTCATAAAAGGACCCCCTTTGTTTTTTTTCATAATTCACTCAAATTATGATCAATTTACACAAAATTTTAACTAGTTGTAAGTGAAGAATTTTTTTTTGAAACACCGTGTAATTATCGAAACTTTAGTTTTATCGGTAGAAATCGCCAGTCTATTAGTTTGTGTCGTTTGCTATGATATAGGCTAACAATTAATTAGATGAGGTGGAAAATGGGCGCACCTCGCATTATTCTATCTTTTTGGCTATATCTTTTGCTAGTGGTGGACTAGAAATTTAACAAACTTGTGACGAAAACAGTTTTGCTTCATTTTTTGTGACACGATGTAACTGGACAAACTGCAGAACCGCAATAGACTACATTTCCTAGGCGTATAGCCTACATTACAAAGTACGGTATGGCCGAGTAGACTATATGCGTTGTTGTATCATTTGGTTAACTGATTTGAATGATAACAACTGCTGACATTTTCATTACTGTCACAAGTTTCCACGAACTTTAGTAGTGAATATAGTCACGTTGAAGTTATGCAGTTGTTGTACTAGACTACTAGTCATTGCTTTATGCTGAATAGGCGGCCTAACGTCTGCATATAGGCAACATGCATGCGTGGTTGTAATATTCATATAGCCTAGCACCATGCACCTGATTTTAGTAGGCCTATAGCGTTCGCCAGCTAGATCCTATACGGTACAAAGCAACTAAGCCCCTGTCTGTCTGCTCGCCAGGGTAGGCCCCTGCATCATTATAATTGAGCAACGACCAGATTGCTATTTCTGATTGCGCATCAGTATCGCATTTACTTGGGGACATTTCTAAACAAAAACTAATTGAAGCACTACGTAAGTTACGCACAAGTTCTCGTAAGGAAAAGTTGTGTAAAATCAACGTAATTATTCATTGAAAAACTGTTCATATCTTTTTGACTTATTAAAATGGCACGCAGATAATCACCAAAACACAAGACTTACACAAAAACAATCCTCGACGACGGTGAAAACCGTCTCTTGAACAAAATGATAAACTTGCCATTTTTTGAACTGTTTACTGCCAGCTTTCGTCTATCAATTTAATTACTTATTACGCGCGACAGAACAAAACTAAAGCGTGTCTTAGCTATCGAAAAGACGTCCGTCCGTCCGTAAGTGTGTGTGTGTGTGTGTCCGTCTGTCACTCTGCGATTGTATCAAAACGGTCAATCCAGGATCACGAAATCTTCACTGACTGCATGCTGCCACTTTTCGTGCCGCTGGGTAAGGAGATCCCCTCGAACAGGGGTTTTAAAAAAGGAGTACCCCCTAAAACTTAATAAATCGTTATTTTTTTCGCTATCGATTCGTTTAGAGTGAAAACGATTGCAGATAAGCACAGACTTGCTGTTAGCAAGCTGCATGGTCAACTGTGTGGTTTTAACAAGCACTGCTGACGAGCTTTCCAAGAGTAACAACATCGATGACCTTGAACGACCTCGAATACCCAAAATAGGGGGGGCTTAGAGATTTTTTTGCAATTTTTGCTGCGGCGCACGTATCAAGAGAGAATTGCGCCGAAACAACCTGGCTAAGAAATTTTCGGCATTAAACGTAGGTTATAGCAATTTAAATTTCGGACCCCTAAGTTGACTGGAGCATCAAGTTTCGGTATCTATTAAAAATGCGCAATTTCTGATACTATCAATTAAGTTGGCGTGAAAACGGTTGCAGATAGACACAGACTTTCTGCTTATAGCAACATTGCTCACGAGCTTTCCAGGAGTATCACAATAGGTGACCTTGAACGACCTTGAGATCAGCGGCGCGCCTCTTGAGTCGCGTTGATCGGGAACGACTTCGCGATCTCTACGGAATTAGGCCTTGTGCAAATCTTGTTCGGGTGACCACTTTCCAGGCACTATAAAATTCTCTGACGATTTGCGGCAGTCCTAACCATTTTAATTGGTAGTTAACTAGGGTAACCTAACCCTAACATTATCTAAAATATTATATAACTTAAATATAAATATTAAAAATTAAAACAAAAGTAAGCGAAATTCAGCAATAAACAGCATAAAATAATTGTCACAGAGTACTCTGTTACACTAAAAACCCGTTGACGCAATTTTAGAACAGTTTTTGGTCAATTTTCCGACATGATTTTTTTCCTAGGCCCCTAACATTTCGCTGATTTTGACTGAAATCCCTCACAGTCACATTTCCCTGACAGAGCTGTGAAATTCCCTGATATTTCCTGGTTTTTCCTAATTTTCAGACAAGTGGTCACCCTGTTTGTTGAATCAGACTGAAACTAAACGTTATACCAAATTAACCGACAAGTAGCCTAACTATTCACAAAAATTCCGAAACTTACCAGGCTTAACGTAACAGTAACATTAGGCCTAGGTGCGTTGCCACTCATGCATATGGTTGCAGACAGCACGCAATATCACCGTTCATCGTCTTCGCGCCAAAGAAAGCAGGGGAGACATCTATAGGCTATTTATTATGTAGGCCTACCTCCCACGTCATTACGCCAAAGTAAAACACATGCAAGAAGTTTTATTATCTCACTGTCACTAAGTATAACTTAGTGAACTTGGCGGATAATGTTTTCATTACACTCTGTCGTTCTAACTGTGCACAGTGGCGTGAAGTTACAGTGGCAATGACGTCATTGCATTGTCACCCAGAGAGCACCAAAACCTGATGTACATGTTCCGAGAGACAGTCTGGCAGTGCCGGCGTTAGAGAGTTGGAGGCCCCCAAATACAAGTGTGAGGCCCCTATAATAAGGGGTCTGAGGCGGAGACCCGCAGGGTCCAAGGGCAGAGCCCCTGATCAGGGGGGGGGGGCTAAGTCCCCTGAAGCTGAAACACATTTGGCTTTTGGACGTTTACTGAAAGTCGCAAATTTGCCCACTTTAAAAAAATTGAAACGCAAAAAATCAGATACAATGTGTGGTCTTTTAAAAAAAATGACGTCTATAGGCCGCAATACGTCACAGATTACTGTACAGTAATGAAAAGTAATAGACTTGTCCACTTTGGGTAAGCTTTCCACATGTTTATTCATTTTATATTTCGAATATATTTTTTAAACTAGAAATTTTTTTCATACCTAACATGAGGCCCCTGAGCATACGTGAGGCCCCCCGGCTGGGGGAGGGGGTACGGGGGGGCCCTTCCGCCGGCTCTGGTCCGGCGTGACTCTTCAACATTTTTCGGAAAAGGGGTGTAGCCAGGGTCACATAGTAACCTTAGTTTTTTTATTTAATCAATTTGTAGATTTATTTTTTTTGTTTCGTTTGATCGTCATTTTTGGGTTTTTTTCACTTTTTTAAAAAAATTCGAGTATTTAAATTTTAATATTAAATGGACAAAAAAACTTCACTTGACTGAGATATGCACTCCCGTGAAAAAGTCATGAGCGTTTTCTAACTCTAGATCTAACAATCGTCTTACCACGACTACCGAAATCGTACCTCAACTAAAACTGTCTGCACGCGCGGAATAAAACTCGGATAAAAATTGCTTTAATGTTTTGAAAGGTTTATTTAAATATAACCTATTATATGCAACTGTGTATACATAGTCTGTCAATACACTGTAAGCTTATTATTTTAGACTGTTACCACGGACCTACAAAACAACTTAGCATACTTAAGGTCCAGGCCCACGGTCAAACTCACTTGTGAAATTTTTTTGAACTCAATTAGACATTTCACTTTGCATAGATTAGTCACACTGTCCTGGATTCACTTTCCTCGCTAATACTTTTCTGTTGATTTTCACCAAAAACCACAGTTGACCATGCAGCTTGCTAGCTAGTGTGCCGGTGTGATATACTCGGGTGAATCATGAGATCTCATAATACACCGAGTGTTTATAAAACACATCTTCAACAGAGCTCCAGCATACTGTAACGTCAGATACTGAACCCAAGCATAACTAGAACACGTCGGCCACGTGGGACAGACGGGCAAGATCTGTAATGCAGCCCATTAGAAGGTAAATCCATTTAACACAATAATAAACAGATATTTATTTGAATCCATATAAACAGTTGTGCAGGTCACAGTAGCAACAAGTTCGTCAAGCCTTGTTCAAAGCTAAGTACTGCTCGTGGGCAGCTGCAGTCGCTTCAATGGGCAGTAATAGTGGCGCCATCTAGCAGATGACACTTTGTGACTCCATGCTAACTGTTTCAAGCAGTATCATGCACATAAAAACACAAAAGAACACCATGTGACCTTGGCCTTGATATTCAATAGGTTTCTAAAGGTTGTCAGATTTATGTTCACGCAAAATTTCATCAAGCCAAGTGCAGCGGTTCATAAATTATCACGCTTGCAAAATTTTGAAGATTACAATAAAACAATACTGCCGGCGCTTCCGCGGGTAGTAAAAATTAATATCGGAATTTCAAAACTGCATTACATTTCAACTCATGCACCTACAAATGTACATCATCAAAGTTCTCGAGTTCTGTCCAGTGATGCTAGGATTTGTTGGAGTATCCGAGAGAGAAGTACAATCATACAACAACACAAAAGCCACAAGAGAACAGCACTTGACACTACGAGCAACAAGCAACAATCAAGTGACTTGCTCTATAAAATAACCACGACGACGACACAAAAGCCATTAAAAAAAGACCTTAATACTCCAACCAGTGCTTGCTGTCTGAGGTGACTGATCAGTTGATTTTTCGATTGCCTCTTCGCAAGACACAGTCAACGATTCTTGATCACTCGAATGGCGCAAATTGGTTTTCAGCTATTGCAAACTACAACGTGGGCCAATAAAAAACGTGGCACCTTTCTTTTGTCCATATCTTCGCCAATTGCTGACCGATTTTCAAAATTATTTCACTGGCACACTCTGCAGACAATTAGCAATAATGCGATCATTATACATCCTACCACACCATAAATGCATCTCTACACCACCTTGTGAAATATAAAAGAAATATGCATATATAACAATAATAACAAATATTTTAGTAAAATTGAAAGAAAAACACTTCAGACCAACACTGCGGTGAATGATCTGTATGACACCAGACTGTGTGTGTGGGTCAAACACAGTCTGATGTCATACGGATCATTCACCACAATGTTGGTCTGGTGTTTATTTTCATTCACCTAAATTCCTGTTAGTTTTTTCTTACATTTATATTTCACAATGTAGCGTAGAGATGCATTTACAGTGTGGGGGGATGTATAATGATCAAATTAATGCAAATTGTCTGCAGAGTGCGACAGTGAAAAAACTTTGAAAATCAGTCTATTATTGGGGAAGATATGGACAAAAGAAAAGTGCCACGTTTTTTATTGGCCCACCTGTAGTTTGGAACTTAAGAAGTGAACTACGCGAAAAATTACAAAAATTAAATGACATATGCTCATTTTCTCAATTTTGTTTTTTGTTCACCATACACTGTCAAAAATTAATTTCATTTGCTCTGCTACTTTTTGTCTGTTTTTATGCGCGCTAACAGAATGCTTTGCGCATCTTAGCCATCGTCTTGGCGTCCGTCTGTCTGTCCGTCACACCCTGCCACTGTATCAAAACAGTGCAACCTAAAATCACAAAATTTTCACCATGGGCTGCTCCTAGGTCTCTAGTTTTTTGTGACAAAATTTCGTGCCCCGTGTGCAGATAAGTACACACATGTTGCTTATCATAACAAGCACTGGTGAGAGGCTTTTTAGATTTATCAACATCGATGACCTTGAACGACCTTGAACTCCCCAAAAAGGAGTTTTAGTAAATTTTTCACAATTTTTGGATGCAGCGCACATTTCAACACTGAATTGTGATGAAACGGCTGGAGATAGACCAAAACAACCTGCATATGAATTTTTCAGCACTAAACGTAGATTTCAGCAGTCCAAGTCCCGACCCCGTAGGTTCAAGGAGGCTGGCGCAGGCGGGCGTGAAAGACGGCTACCCCCTAAAGAGTGGTCATTTAACCGCAATTATCTCATGCAGCGTGAAAACGGTTGCAGATAGGTACAGATATGCTGCTTATCATAACAAGCACTGGTGACAAGCTTTTTATTGGTGTCAACGTTGATGACCTTGAACCCCCAAAACAGGGATTTTTAGTGAATTTTTCGTGATTTCTGGCTGCGACACACATTTTGAGAGTGAATTGCGCCGATAAGAATGAACTGAGCCGAAATGGCTGGAGATGGAGCTGGACAACCTACGTATGACATTTTAGCACAGAACGTACATTTTTAAGAATTGAAGTTTCGATCTCTTAAATTCAAAAGTGTCTTCAGTACGGAGGCCTCAAATTTAAGTACTCTTTCAAGATGCATTAACATCTTATTGCTGTAGGCCTACACTGATTGCGAAAGTGGCAGGACCGCTGCTACCGCGCGTCACGTGAGCTTTGCTCAAATTACTTCTTCACTCTTGAATCTGTGTAGGCAATCAATAACCATGACAGGCAACATAGGCAGACCTCAATTTGAGTGTCCACAGTGACATGCAATACTCATCATAACTGAATGCCCATGAATCGCCTACCCTACACAGCGTAATTGATTTTTTAATCACCTCTTGCTTTCAAATGGCAAGCACTGACTTCATCACTCTCTCAGTCTGTCGCTGAATAATGGCTAACAACTTTGTGATATTCATCCTACACAACTGAGCCGAGTAATACAGAAATAAGACTGTCACAGCTATTTACACACATATACATATCAGGAGTGGAATAACCTACGTTTAGCAAATAACGTTTTTGTTTTCAGCGTAAACAGAAAGCAAGACAGAAATTTTATGAGCCATAATACATGTTCTTGATGCCACATAATTTTTGTTGAGTGATGGCAGAACTCAAAAATCAAGAACTAAATCTGATCTGTGTAATAAATTACAAAACAAATAAATCAACCTTTAAAAGTCTAAAATATTGATGGATATTTCAGCTGCTTTTACATTTTATGGAAAAACCTGGAAAATCTGCTTTTTGTCAAACCATTTTGCCACCCCAACATACACGCATATACACAAAATGTACACTGCTGAATTATTAAGTCCATGATTTATGACTGATTGCTGTTCTGAACAGCACATGGCCAGCTACTTGTTAGTTCCATGGAATTGCAATAAAAACTCTACACAACGATGACAAAAACATGCACATTTAACAGAAACAAAGATTTATATTACTGCTATGAAACAGGACTTGAAGAAGAGTTCTGTAAAATCATCGTTTTATGGACAGCACCAAAGCCTTATAGCATGAAACTTCTAACCCTATAGCAACTGAGCTGTCTTTGCAAACATGATTCGGATACTGGTGCAATCGGCACATGTAGCTAATAGTAAGTCATTATTTTACGCAATACATAAAGATGACAGCTGGTGCCGAACTGTACAGATACTAGCATAGCACCTCTCCATGAAACACATGCGCCGTCATTACATCACCAGCAAAAATAATAATACATGGTATGAGAGAGTGGCAAATATTATCACAAGTTGGCCACACACTGCAGAGACGACATGTCAAACGACGACAACAGCTAAAAGCCGTTATACTGCACGACTCAGTTCAAGTGATTTACGACGCTTCCACGACAGATCGTTTGTTAGGTTGAATAACTTCAGACAGCTACGATGACGTTGCAGCTGGAACCAGCGGCAATGAACCTGCGTTTGCTTGCTGCTGAGCTAAACACAACATCAGCAAATACTATTAATAATACCGACAATTTCACTACGGGGCAAGTATGTACGATTTCTGTTAAAAACAACTGGATTAAACCACACATGGTCTGAACATCTAAAAGCTGAAGTGCCTCAACAAGATTGCTTGGGTGACAGGGGACCAGTCACCAGACTAGTACTGTTGTAAGCAAAAACTGAATTTCTCACGTCAAATTAGACTGAAGTTACCCCGTGACAATTCCTAGTTTTTTTAAAATGCTCCTATGATATTATGGACACCTGGCTTGAAAATAGGTACTGCAGCAATCCCAACCTATTAACTCTACACTGTGAGGCATAAAAAACACACCAAAATTTTTTTCATCATAACTTGAAGAAAAGTGATCAAATTTTAATAAGTTTTGGTACAAATATTCCTGATACAACTAACCATCAAGTGACTGTTTAGTTTCCCACCTCACCCATTGTCTGTTTCTGCATTACAATACATTATTGTATGGTATCGGAACTATGTAAAAAAGATGTCAGTTAAACAACACAAACACTGGGAAAGTAGCAGTTAGTAGTATATACAGTAGCAGCTTACAAACGAATGTTCCACAATATAATCATCTTGCTCACGGCAATTGTCACCCAAGCAGCAAAGTAAAAGAATTGCTACAAATCTTGTAATTCTATCTCTGAACAATGAATAAATGAAACATCTTTATCCTGTGTTGCAGCCAACAACTGGATTAAAATATAAATGCTATGCTAAAAGTACAGAACGTACATGCAACTAAGTGAAATAAGTCAAACAATATGGTCAAAAGAATTTCAAACATCGAGCTGTTCATGTTTTATGCAGCTTGTATAGACGTGTATGGTGCAAATAGTTAGAGAGTGATGACGTTTTGGTACACAAAGTCATAAAAAAGTTATATGGTATTAAAGCAAACACACAATTAATCAGCAATGCTTCAAGAGAGAGCATCATTCACCTTCGCGCTCCTTGATGCGATGGCGTCGACGCCGTCGATCGATGCAAGCCACCTCGGCTTTCAAGTTCATGTAAACACGACGCAGGTCTTGAATCTTTGACATAAGGAACGCAATGCGCTCTTCTCCCTCCAAGAACTGACCTTCCTCTGCACGAACACAGCACTTATACATCAATCATGCTGCTCATCTGCTCGACTCAGAAACAATTAGCTCTGACAAAAGTAATGCAGCATGTCAGTCAGACAGCTTGGCTAACATAGAAAATTGCTGTACAAAGACCAGTCTACAGGGTGCAGCAAAAAAGTAGCCCCCTAAAGCTTTTCGCTGTTTTCTCAGCAACCTTCTGGAATTTTAATTTGAAATTTTACAGATGTTTTTACTGAAACGTTCTACGTGTAACTGCAAAGCGAAATGTGATGCTGTTGAAAAACGACAAAGTTATAGACTTTTTAACATGACTGTTCAAGCTAAAAATGCTATTTAATTTTCAAAAACTGGTAATCACATTACTGCCGATGACGTCACTGTTACAATTTGATAAACAGTAATTTATTTCGTTTAAAAATTATCACAAAATTATTGTTCTTTCAAAGCAATCACCGGCTGCCCATTGGATTCATCTTCCAGCAGGATGGCGCGCTATCACACACAGCGCACAACGCACAGAACTGGCTGCGAGCCAGCTGTCCAGATTTCATCACAAACGACCAATGGCCTCCATATTCAAGGAATATAAATCCAATGGAGTATCACATATGGGGTGCAATGTTGGAGGCTTACTGCATGCTTAAAACAAAGCCAAAAACAAGGAAGCACTTCAGGTTATCTGGGGCAACTTGCCACAAGGAACGATCGACAAGGTTGTGAAAAACTTTTCAAATTAAGCGACTGAAAACTTGTGTTAGAGCTTGGAGCTGGAGGTGAACACTTTGAACATTCACAGTTACAATGGAATTCTAACATCTATTATTAGTTAAGTGCGCTGTTTCAGCAATGTTATTGAACTGGTATTGTAGTTTGAAAATTTTTAATCCTAATCGGTGCGCCTGTTTATGCTCCAGCTTCCAACGGTAACTCACTACATCAAAGAACGGAGGGAGAGCCAAGCTGAGTTAACCTAAGTGACAGACTGACACTTATTATACTACCTTCAAGAACATATTTAGCTAAATAAGATACTTTTCAAGCACCTCACCCATATTCAAGGATTTTTCCAAGTCCTGAAAAAACATTCAAGGACTTCCGAGGGACAGTGAACCCCTAGTAAAGTGCTGTAAAATGACCAGAATTTCACAAGGTAACACAAACTGGTTCGGAGACTTACTTAGATCAAGGAAGTTGTACTTGACATTGATGCGAGCGCCGTGCAGTTTAATGGGAAAGTTGCTGGCAGCAGTGACATCTGCTGTAGGTTTGGCTGCATGTGTTGTCAGCTCGTTGTCATCGCTGTCACTTGCTACAGCCACAGAGCACACAAACACTGCCAATACACGACGAAACGCCAAACACTGAATCTAACATCAACAAGACAACACTGCATTTAAAAGAACAGTAAGTACGTGGCTTTTCCCATCTAACTACGTCAACAACAAAAACACACTGTTACAATTTCTGGCACAAAACAGTGCTCTTTTTCACAGGTTTCTAACTATCTAACACACCTATATTTCTAGAAAAAAATTTATTAACGAAGTCGGGCCATACTAAAAGTTTGCTTTTTTCTTAGAGGAAAATATCATTGCAGAACGGCTGATACTATTAGCCGCACTTTCAACAAAGCAGAATTATTATCATACATAAAGACAGATTACCATCATCGTTTCTGTAAGAGTAAGCCTTTGTGGCTGACGATGTGTGTTGACTGCGTGTCCGATGTTGCTTCTCTCGCCGACGACGTTTGCCGGAATGTTGGAAGGATCCGTCGTCAGATTTCCGCTTCATGGTAGTCTTGGCCGATGGTTTGCGTGACAAGGTATTCAGCAAACTACTGTCATCATCATCATCATCCTCATCCGAACTCAGCTCAGCCTCATTGGTAGATCCGCCACCCATGTATGCTGCGACTTCCATGTTGGCTTCGAGTTCACTCTTGGTGCTTGTGTGTTCCTCATCAGCATCAGCTGCGGGACTTAGTGAACTCGTGCCTTCAGCTGAACTGCTGGAGCTTCCACCAGCTGGACCCAGTTCATCGGCTGAAGTGTACGCCGGGCTGTCGGTAAAAGCAGCTGTCAGTAAGGACGCAACATCTGCACGAGACATGTGCTCTACGTGTGCCGTAGCTCCAGAATCTGCCATCTCTGACAAATTTTCACAAATGTCGTCCTTGAGGCACGGTACTTTCACAGACAAATCTGCTTCGCCGGTTTCGGTGATCTTTCCGGCAAATTCATCTGCCTCACTCGATCCTTCAAACGAAGAACTTTCCACACTCTCTACTTGCTTAACAGTATTTGAGTCAAACTTTGTACTAGCCGAATCGCCGCTTTCACTAATACCATACTGCTCAGCCTCCTGGCTATTTTCGGCTTCACTGAGAATAATGTCAGATGGCCCAACCTTCACTTTTCGCCTACCCCTACCAACACCCCGTTCCACTACCTCTGAAGAATCGGTCTTATCTATTGGAACTCTTGATCGCTTTTCTCTACCGGCAGGATCACTGGTCATTGACATACTGCCTTTTCTTGTGCTGTGTGATTTCTGTGCCTTGTGATCAGTGCTGTCTTTTGCCTTACCTTTCTGATCATCAGATTCACTCTCCTGCTTTCTATCCTTTTCCTTTAGTCCAGTTACTCTGCTCTTCTGGCTAGTTTCTTCCTCTTTCATTTTACCAGTTACTCTTGCCTCCTCTTCATTACTGCATTCATCATCTGCAGCCTTGTCTTCCTTTGTCTGTTTTCTTGCCTTCTTCTCAGTTTTGTCGGTGCTATCTTCATCACTGCATTTCTTTTTCACCCGAGAAGTCTTAGTCTTATCATCAACTTCAACACCAAAACCTTCCAAATCAGCTGAAGCATCGACATTGGATGATACGCTCCTGCTACTGATACGACTTTTACCACGAGTCTTCACTGGAGAGTCCACGGTTAAGACAGCTTCCTTATCAGCAGCAGATGGACGACTCGTGTCAGAATCTTTCTTGCTTTCAATGCCTTCAGTGGAAGTTGTGGTTGTCGATGGTTTCGAGCTACCTTCTGCAGTACATGCATCTGTCAGACCTGCCTGTTTATCAGTACTAACAGCACGAGAACCTTCATGATGTTCTAAGCCAGATTGTGCACCAAACTCGGACTTGCTAAGTGCAAGCATGGTCTCGTCAGCGGGAGAATCTGACGTCTCAAGCTGAGAGTTGACTGGAGTGACATTATCTGATGACTGCGACAGATCGTGCTGTTCACTGACAGCAGCAGCTGTTGAGGTCTGCTGTTGACTGTCAGCAGCCGACGCCGACACTGACGGACGTCTTCCAGTTGACTCTGCTTGCTCAGCATCCGATGCTGATACACTGCTTGACGTCGACTCGGAATCTGCTACAACACAGCCAAACATCGTTTGTTTAACATCAAATGAAAATTATCAGAGCTGTTAACAATTGAATCACTTCAGCAATAAATTTTACCAAAATTAGCCATTAATTATTAGTTAATTTTGACACAATTCGTGAGTGTTTGATAAATCTACTGATATAACCATAGATAGACCAAAATGTTAAATGCGCGATTATTGTCTTGGAAATATTTTTCACCGTATCCAATTTTTAGCTTTCTAGTTATGTAACATAAATCAAAATTACAATTTCAATGTTATCAATCAATGGAAATTTTTTAGACTAATCATGTGATTAATCATTAGTATTTGCAGACCTAAAATTATTACCATAATGCATGTAAGACAACTGGTTCACAGCATCATCAGTTGACAGAGACAAAAAATCACATGTCATGAAGTTTATCACATCATAGACAAGACTGACTTACCAGAATCAGCTGCAGCATCGTGTGTTCTTGATCGCGTGCGGGTTCTGCGCCGAGGAATTTTGGCAGCTGCAACAGCATATTATCACAGACATTGTACTACAGAATATACCAACAGAAATACTGTTGCTACATATAAGTACTTCTGCTACTTCTACTATAAACAATAATAATAATTACAGGGTGCGGCAAAAAAGTAGACCCCATAAAGTTTTTCGCTGTTTTCTCAGCAACAGTTTGGAATTTTAATTTGAAATTTTAAAGGATTATTTACGGAAACGTCCTACATCTAACTGCCAAATGAAATGTGATTCTGTTGAAAAATGACCAAGTAATAGACCTTTTAATATGACTGCCGACAGATTTTTCAGCATTAAAAATCGCTCAAGCTAAAATGCTATTTAATTTTCAAAAACCGGTTACCATGTTACTGCCGATGATGTAACACCAACGTTTTAATAAACAGTAATTTATTTTGTTTAGCAATTATCATTAAATTATCGTTCCTTTAAAGCATCACCGGCTATCCACCGGATTCATCTTCCAGCAGGACGGCGCGTCAGCACACACAGCGCAACGCCGCGTAGCACGCAGAACTGGCTGCGGGCCAGCTGTCCAGATTTCAACACCAAAGACTAGTGGCCTCCAAATTCACCGGCTATTCAATGGACAATGGACAATCATGTGTGGAGTGCAATGTTAGAGGCTTACTACAAGCTTAAAACAAAGCCGAAGACAATCGCCGAACTCAAGCAAGCGCTTCAGGTTATCTGGAGCGACCTGCCACAGGGACCAATCGACAAAGCTGTGAAAAACTTCTCAAAGCGACTTAAGGCTTGCGTTGGAGCTGGCGGTGGACACTTCGAACATTTACAGTGACAATGGAATTCTGGCATTTGATCACTAGTTAACTGTGTTGTTTCAACTATGTTATTAAATTGGTGTTGTAGCCAGAACATTTTTGAATGCTGCAAAATCGGTAGATTGTCATGTTAAAAAATCTATAACTTCATTGTTTTTCAAAAAAATCAAATTTTATTTGATAATCAGATGTAAAAGGTTTCAGCAAATGAATCTGTAAAATTTCAAATTAAAATTCCAAATGGTTGCTGAGAAAACAGCGAAAAACTTCAGGAGTCTACTTATTTTGCCACGCCCTGAATAATAATAATAAATAACAGCAAATAATACTAACAGTAATAGTAGAGAATTTCAGAGACTATGCAGCATACTGATGCTATTTTCCTGTCAGTTTGCTGGCCAGTGACACTAACTCATGCCTATTATCAGCAGTCAAAAAATAACAACTGTATGACTAAATAGTAAAAAATAACAAATACATTAAAGCAACCAAGAACAACTCCAAGTCCATTTTTCCAGGATTAATCAACATTAAATTACTCCAGTAGATAAAAATGAAAACAAATTTTAGCAAATGCTGTGCCAGTGCTATCATAGACTGAATGATCTTCCTGTTGATCAAATCAAGGGCATCAAAGCATGAAGGCTCAATAAAACATAAGAGAAATGGAAGTGATTGCACGAGGCAAACCTTGGGGTTTTAATGCTGATTTGCTTGTGTCACTGGCAGATGCTAATCTCTTCTGTCGTCCAGGCAACGCAACTGGAGTTGTCAAAACTGAACCCGAAGCCTTCTTCTTCACAGATGCTGCTGCTGATGAAACCTGCATGTCAGCCAGCAACAATAACAACATCAGTGCAACATACAGCTAGAGCATTTTCTGTTAAATGATGCCTGTTTTTATAAAAAGAGGGCCCACAAATTCTGCTTATGTTATCTTATCATATATGCTTCTAATATCCACTCATGTGCAAACACAATAAATTCCCAAATTTTTCCACATCAGCCAGGTTTATTGTTCCTTTCGAATAATTGTAATGTGACAAGCATTGGTGATTTTACATCACAACAAATTTACCATTAGCAGTAAGAAATAAACACAACATTTGTGCTAATTCACTCATTCAGCAACAATACAACACACTGCAATGCGTAAAATGTAAATCAATCATTTAACTTTTAACCTGTTTACTCTCATACACATTATGGACAGCTTCCACCTGGGGTCAAATCAACCTCGTTGTTAACAAAGTTCAAACTTCTGACATAACCATCAGAAAGCAGCGGAGATGTAACAAGCATCACAAACAGGGTGGCCACAGTTTGGAAAGAAAAAAATTCAAGGACTTTTCAAGGACCTTAAACTCACTTTTCCAGACCTATTCTGTCGACGTTTCTGCCAAGTTACAGAGGTTTTAGTTATGACAATTTTAGAGAGTATGCAATGT
>Ga0056128_1001464_pt1 | contig 26367 bp, 21 predicted proteins | sample WorMetLIZISLAND2_FD_71113 | JGI IMG/M metagenome (GOLD analysis project Ga0056128, IMG submission 71113) | Marine gutless worms symbiont microbial communities from Max Planck institute for Marine Microbiology, Germany - Olavius geniculatus... ... | reverse complement strand
TGCTTGCATTTGCGTCCCCCCAACCAAAATTTTTGGGGGGACGCGTCCCCCCCGTCCCCCCTATAATCGCCGCCCCTGTGGCTGGGCATTAAGATACGTCGAAAAATGAACAAAAGTGCTATGGTATAGCTATACCGGTACCTTACCATGATTAAATCTTATAGGGCTATACAGACTACACTAGGCCCTACAGAGTATTGGTGTCTCCTGATCGCTGCTGCTGTTAATTCTTTGCGATTCGACGCATTTTGGTATGCATTATTTTTCGTTACTTCTGCCACTATTGCGTGGTGAACACATAGGCCTAATTTCAACATAAGTCTACTAGGGGCTTACGACGCAGAACTGACCTGATTAGTTCAATGCGGAGGAGAACGTCGCTAATCCACTACACCGTTCACCGTTGACAGCATGCACCGGCCACCATGACGACGACGACGACCACATTGTCCACGGACGACATCGCGCAGCCGCCGCCACACCGACAGCAGGTTACTGACGCAGTCAGTTCAGTCTGTGGCAGTGGCTTCTGATTTGAACGCTAGCTGGCTCGCTGGCTTGTTCACTGACCGGTTTACGCGGTCTCACGGACGCCGCTTCACTGGCGTCACTGACGAGTGCAGTGCACTGTCGGGTCTGCGGAGGCGATAAGCCACGCAGGCGCCTCTCGACCAACGCCACTGCCCACCCAGAGGTGAGCCGATCTCCAAATGTCGAGCTGCCGCCGAGCCGCAATTTTCCCGAACAATCCGCAAACCTGTCAGCAAGTTAACCGCAAATCGCCAGTTCCTATACTAGAAGCCGCATTCGACCCACAAAACTCGAATTTTCGCCAATTACAATATTATTTCATGACGCACCCACTTTGTCCTCCTATCTCTCACTACAATGTTCACACTGTTATAACTGCCCGTAATCTCACGCCAATCAAGCGCGACTGTTAAAACGTGGTAGGCCAGGGCCTGTATCACTCGCATGTCCATTTTAACGCATAACACACCGCCGATCACAGACATGAAACTAAAAGGGTAACCCGAGAGCGCAAACCTCTCCAACGGTTTGTCATCTTTTCCATATGTCTTTGCCAGGTAGCAGCACCACCTAAATGAGGCTAGATCTAATCACCTATAAGTTGGACCACCATACATAACCTTCTCTGAAAATTTCATCCAAATCCACAGGCAACATTTTGCATAATAATAGGCCAACAAACGGACAAGGTGTATTACCGTAACCTTTTTGGCGGAGGTAATAAGCACATTTCATCACTGTCTATAGTTTATTATGCCTTATTACACTCACAGAACACATACCTGACCGCGACGAAACGTATACATAAAGAGTTGCCTATTTTCTTTTGTGCCTATCAAGTCAAAGCAATGAAGTGGATCAACCAATTAACGATCCGCAGTCCACGCAGTTCTGCGAGCGCGTAGCAGCGGCCTGATTTGAACAGCTCCAGCAAGCGATCATCCGAGGAACCGACTGACCAACACACCACCAGCTAGCATCTTCCAGACTCACCCCCAGTCTCAGCAGCAGCAGCAGCAGCCAGGAACGCTAGATTCGCTCTCAGATGCAAACGCTTGCAGGTGTCTAGGTGATCGCAGAACTGCTTTCACGTAGCCTGGTTTACGATAAAGTGACATCAACAGCAGATAATTCAACTTGCAAACTATCGGTCCAGTCCGGTGTCGACATAATGTGCGGCCATCCGCCTGTCTTTTGACCGTTTGAGGTGAAAAAAATAACACACCAGCGTGACAACTTACTCTTGCGCTTGGAATGTTCAATCAAATTTTGGCTTCTCTACCCCTTTTCTTTTTTGAGTGAAGAGCTCGTAGAAGACGGACGGTCGGACAGAAAGACAGGAAACTCATAGAGCAGTAGCACAATAATCCATTTTGTACTACTTTTAAATAATTGTACAACTGCTTTTTCGGGGCAGTGCAACAAAGAAAGTTCCGTTCTGCAATTCACGTCCTATAGTTGTAACGGTCGAAGATTACGAATATTTAAAATCGATCCCGACATTTGCTACGCCTGAGCCTAAAATCGTACCTTTTACGGAGCACGTACGGAGCACACTAGCTGTCTCTGCACTCTCTGGCTATGCAACGCGAAGTCGATTTGCTTGTAAAATCGGAGGAGCGTCCGTCTGAAACAGTTTGCTAATGGTCAGCTGCAGCAGCAGCAACATCCGTGAGAGGCTGAGCAGCAGCGTGCCGGACTGCCGGCGCGGCGGAAGTTAGAAGCGAATGAATGAGTGAGTCATCCCGTGAGAGTCATTGATCGTGCCACACACAGACGCCGCAGTCGAACGTCTTCTCCGGCCGCCCGGCGCTTTCACGACAACGACTGACAGACGCGACAGAATCACACCAACTTAGATCAGCTGCTTCAGCTTCATCAATGCGCCGACTCCACTGCAGTGATCGCCGTCCTACTGCTGCAGCCAAGAAGCTTATTGCGAAGGTCTAGTCCCAAAGGACGTTTAATTTCTGATGAAAAACTCTTCGACAGTAGAATGAAGCGAACCATATCAGCGTCATGGTTCAACACAACGCAAGTATCGTACGAAGATAATAATATATTGTGTAATCTGGAATGACAGGGCTATGTGGAAGGAGGGGTAGGCCTAGCGAAAGGATGCGAGCGAAAGGAAGCGAAAAGACGACGAAAGAAAACGGATATCTGCAAATGCATAGACACTGAGGGACCGGCGCTCAGGGACGGCGCCAGGTTATCAGGGCTGGGGGGGGGGCAGGTCGAGTGATTATCAATTTACCGCTGCTATCCACCACTAACCCTTCACCCATCTAAAAAGCACGGATTTGTGCGAATCTTACGGGTCTTTCGATCTGTTGGAGTCTGGGGCCTGTGGGAAAGGTCCGGATCAATGGAACCCCCGCCCACCGCTGCAATAACGCCATCGATTAGTGGCGACATCAGATTTCGCGTTGGCCTAGGCCTATGACAGCGTTTATTCCACATCTGTAGATAACATACACGTATAGATGCGTGTATCAGCAAGTCGCTGACAAAAAATGCTTCCCTTTCGTATCTTACTTATAGGCTATAGTCTTGCCATTAAACCAAAACACGTCGACCGTCTTGTGGAAAAAACAATGAATAATTCTTCAGAATACAAATGCAGAGATTCAATCTTTTACCTTATGAAGCAGCACCAGTCCCAAACCAACAACAGCAAAAACTGTCGTAGAGACCGTATGCACAAAATGCTAGGCCTACAGAAAATCCCCCAAAACCTTAACAGCACGAATAGGCTTAGGTATAGGGTACTCTATTTTTTTCCAAAACAGTTAAACGTCAGAATAGCATATTAATTTGCGTTTGTTTTCCCCACTATTTTTCTGCCTGTATGTTGGCTTTCTTCCGTTGTTTCTTGCAGTCGTCCACAAATTTTAATAGGCAAAACGTCTAGGAGGCGAAACGTCAAAAAAGTGTTCTGTAATTCAAGATGGCATATGTCACTACAACACGACAAAAAAGCCAAAAGGTCAAAATCGCAGTAAATGCCAATTTTCTATAGTCAGCAACTCAGCATGCTAGATGATTTTGATGCCTCTGTACTATACACAATGGACGTATACATAGGTACCAAGTTCATAAAACCCTGACAAATTTTCATAATTTTTTTTAGCACACTTCTGTAAACGTGAAAAGTGACCACTAAAGATCCCACCACATTTCGATGTGACAATCTGAAATAACAACTAGTGATTGCAATCCCTGGATTGAATTCTCAATCCCAGGATCCGGGACTGAGAATCCCGGGATTGAGAAATATGTAATCCCGGGATCCCGTTTCGGGCTCACAGATTGGCAGTTATTTTGGTATCTACAACAGACTTATTTCATGCACAAAATGTGGTAGACTAGTACGGAAGGTATGTCAGAACGGTGTAAGCAGTGACTGTGACTGTCAGAATACAAATTACGGAGCACAGCAAGGAGTCATACTTTAGTATGCATAAAATACTTTATGCATTAGACCTCTAGAATTGTTATTTTTAGCATTCAATGCTATAAAAAGTGCGATGTTAACTATTTTTTTGGCGAAAACAACCAGAGGATTGCAATCCATAACAACAACGTTTTGCAGTGTCACCCGGAAACAGTCACTAGCTTATTACGGCTATGTTTCTTCACCAAGCAATCGAAAGCACACGCAATATAAAACGTTCGCTGTTCAGATACACACGACAGTTACTCTGCAGGATGAAGTTGCATACAAGTCAGATAACATCCGCATGATGAACATCTCAGATCTGAGCATGGCCAAACAGCCGACTGGGCCTACAGACAACAACGACTCAGCCCTAGCCTAATGGATCATCCAAAATTATATTTAGAGTATCATATACATAACACAAACAAAGGTTAATAAGGCTGAAGGTTGTCTATAGCTAATAATGGCAACCCACCTCAGAGCTACGAAGCGTGACTTGCCGGGCAGCCAAGAGGGCTGATATTCAATTTACATACCCCAAAGGGATGGAAGACCGAGTTGTCCTTGGTGTTGGTTACATACCGAGATGATTTACCTGTCTGGAGACAGTCACTCATCCAAGTAGTAACCACTGAGAGTAGAACCCACGACCTCTTCATCGTAAGTCAAAAGTCCTAACCATTATGCCACCAAGACATACTTGAGAGCCATGCACACAGGTCACTCAGATCCAAATTTCAGTCGTTTTCTTGACTATCTTCTAGACTGGACCATTCAGTAAAGATAGAAATGGTTCTTTACTTAAGCCACTTCAAAAACTCCTGACTGACAGACTGATCTGCCAATCCTGACCTCCCACAGCCTCTGCATTCTTTCAAACTTGTCTCACATCTCCCGAACCAGTATCAGTTCTTCCAACTGTTCTGCTGTTCAACACAAAAGCCATTTTGAGATCAAAAAGACAATGCTGCAGCTTTTGTACAATTCCGTGTTATCATTTGTACAATTGCTTGTTGTCACATTCATCATCGAACTTTTCGGCCCATCCAGAACTTTGGTGTCTTCTTCGTAGAGAGTTTGGTGGCTGATCGCCGCACCTTCTTTCGTTCTTCACGATGTCTCTTTGTCTCCATCAACTGTTTCGACTCTGACTTCTTCTGCAAAAACACAGCCATCAAAAATCCTCATTCAATATCCGAACAACGTAATGCAAAGATTTTGTGTTGATTACAACAACAATCATAGTCATTACAAAAAGCATATGAAGAAGAAACACATTTGAAAAGTTTTTTAAAAATCAATGCAATGTTTGTCATTTTTAATAAACACTGCACAGTCAATGTAAAAATGATGGTAATTAAAAGTAATTATTTATAACAGACATTGAAGTGCCACAGACAGAATAATTGCGGATTTTGTATCTAGGCTAAACTGGCTGATTTATGTTTATGGTCAGTCATACAGAATACTTCTGATGACCAAAAATGTGGCAAGTATGATAAAAATGGTATCCTGAAGCAATGAACTTAGTCTTTGACTAAGTCACACCTTTTATTCTGTGTTTACAAATATTATCTTCGCAAAACACATTTTAATGTTGTTTAATTTTCCTGTTGTTTATTACATTGATGGCATAAATATCGTTAGTAAAATGTATACAATACAGACCAGTCTATAAAAACCCCTAAAACACTTACCTTGTTCAGCTTAAATGTCATTTCCAAGTTGCCAAATGTAGAATCCGTAGACCGCACAACTTCCATATCTTCACATAATTCGCCGATAGTTTTTCTGAAAATACAGACAGTCCTCATTTCTATGGCCCACAGTTTTCCTCGGGCCACGGAATTTCGAGCCAAGCGCGGAATTGTCCCTTTGTCCCGGAATTTTGACATTTCCGCGGAATTTTGCACAAGTTGAAAATTCAGTGGCGATTAGTATGATTTTTGACTTGATGACGTATTTTTATCACGAAAAAAATCAAACTAACCTGCCAAAAGCTGTGGGCCCTACTAATAACTATCACAATATGGCACAATCATAAATAAATGCAACGCAACTTGACAAAATGCACTACAAAAAAAGATAGGCAATTCTCCTTGTACATTGCTAGCATAACTAACAATGTCACTATGTCAGCCGGCTCTTCAGAAACTAAAGTTTTTGAACAGGACAGAGCTCGGTTTACGTAAAAATGGAAGGCTGCAGTGAGCCGTGGAATTAGATAATTTTGCCGCGTAAACCGCGGAATTTTGCAAACTGGCCCGCAGAACTTCCCATAAACGCTAAGCCTGACCCTAAGGCTGATCCTAACCCTATAACCCTAACCCTAGCCTTAACCTCAACCCAACGTTAGCACTCTGGCGTGTATCTGCACAACAGATTTTCGGAATAGCGGACCTTCGGAATAGCGGGCTGGTACCTGGACAAGAGCCCATAATGCAGCCAATTAAGAACAGCTGGCTTATAATGCTGAACACACTTGGTGTGCTAGCAGAACGAAAAGTAACAATGTTTGAGATGCCGACACAAACGAGCCAATAGTGGTAAAATAACGTCTTTTTTACTGGGGTCACCCTTCTTTTGCCCCTCTTTCACAGGGACGCCTTTCACCCCAGTGGCATGAAATTTTGTCACGAAATACTAGCGACTCTAAGCTATCATACGGTGTAAACCCAGTCTCTATCTCACCTGAGCTTGAATCGATATCAGGTCGTGACGGACAGACGGACAGACAGACAGACGGACAGAATTACTGTAGGTAATACTCGCTATAGCTATGCTAGCTCTCACACGTAAAAATCACATAAAGACAAAACCGAATGACAGATCATACACGTGTTCCACGAACACGAAGCTCAGTGACCACTTCATCACTCTTAGCAGACACCGAACCATCATCTTAACAATGATAATTCTGAAAACAGTTAATGTCATGATATATTGATTCATACTTAGTCTTTCGATCGTCGTAAGCACCAGTAGCTGGAATCACAGACTCATGCTTGATTGACTTGCCACGTTGAACCTTTGGAGGTAGCCTACACATACAACAACTATTAGTGATCAAATACCTCAAACCTCGATTGGGAATAGTGGTGCCCCCTGGAGTATGCAACCACACAACCAGTGTCAGTTTATGCCCTATCTCCTGATGGTAAAGAACCCTAGATGATCAAAAATACACAGAAGAATCTGGATCAGAACCAACATGGCAACACATAATCCCAGCCACAAACATCTGTGAAATTTTTTTGAAGAATGTATAGACTGAACTGAACTAAACTAAACGAACACTTTTATCAAACTCTCTCACATCCTTTTGAGTTGTGACAGATATATACCACCACAAAAAGTCAGTGGCTTCTATGCTACCAAATCTGGAATCGGCATCGAACTCTAGTCCCCCCTCCAGCTTATGGGTTCAAGTGACCCCCATTCGGGCTCCTTCCCCTCTCTGGGGGGAGGGGAAATTTTGTTAAGGGTTTAGATCCGATTCAGATCTACATCCTTAACAAAACTCTCCCAACATTTTTGCCCCCCTGTCCTGCAATAGACAGCATTATGAGATTGATGACTGTCTGGAGGAAAACAGGGAAGATTATTAGAACTGCCATTTTCGATACATATGCACAATTATAATCGGCAGTTCTTACATTTTTAGGTTTCTGTCTTTTTTGTGTTTGATGTTTCATAACGATCAAACTTTGCGTAAAAACTTTTTGTTCCGTTATTATGTGTATGTGTAATTTTGCCTGCAAAGGCTGTCACCAAAATGACCTGTGTGGTGTCGGGTGGGATGTAAAACCCTACTCAATTTCTTACTTACTTCCCCCCATTTTTTCACTGGGCACAAGCTACGCCCACCAGGTATATGGATAAAAGTCCGTGCAAAGTACGATAAAAGTATCACAATTGGCCAGACCACTGCAGCTTGCCATTACATCATAACTATTGTCCATGAAACAATAAATGACTGACTCTTTGATTGATTGAAGTTGTCTAAACGAGAATGCCTAAACACACTTACAGACAGAGCAGACACGACTAATTTCTTACCTTTGTTGTTGTTGCACAGGTGTACTAATTTCCTCGTATTCATCCTCCCAACCATCATTGTCATCATCAACATCATCATCTTCTTCTTTTTCGTCTTCGCTGGTGTCATCTGACTCGTGTGCAACATCGTCAAAATCAGGCCCCTGAAACGTGGTCATCATGGTTAACAACACTAACATCATATGTACAATTGCACGTCTGTATAATAAGGAACTACAACGGCATCAGAATGCAGTGCAATATGCCACAAAAAAACATCACCTAAATTATTATGCTAATAAATGCTGATTTGCACCTTACACAAAAAGATAAAAATAAGCAGATTTCCCAAACAACAATTTTCTCCAACAATTAAAATATGTTACGGTGAGTAGTTTACAAGTTACATGCGATGTGCACAACCTTCAGGAAAAAATTAGAGTGAACATAACATGAAATCACAGTAGATCTCAGTAGTCAGGCTCATCATTAAATTGCAAAAATTAAGCATACCATTAATGTCAAGAAAATGTCCACTATATTCTGCAAGCAATAACCCCATCCACCAATTGGTAGACTGCCAATAATTACAAACAAAAAAATGAAAACTATCAGCACTGCTAAAAAACATTATTTCAGACCTCGTCATCGGCATCTGGCTTATCTTCGAGTCGCTTCTCCATCTTGCTAATGACGGGATTGAGCAGTCGATATTCATCACTTAGCACGTCCACCTGATAATCCGCGTCCGTGAACATTCGTGAGAAACGTTCATCATGCAGGAGATTTGACACCGGTTTCTACCACACAAATCAATCACAATCATGGACATTAAATTACAGCATCACTGGCACTACCAGTGGCAACTAGTAAGCACTTAAAAACCAACTGAATGCGTAAAACTTTACATCCCACTCAACGCATTACAGGTATATTTCAATTTTCTATGACGACGTTTTGAACGTGCCAACATCTGCCTCAAACAAAATTACATGCGAGTTTTAGCTTTGCTCTTCAGTTATAGTTCTGCCTGTAAGCATTCCATCACTAATTTAATGTGAAATCAAGCAAGAGAAGCAGAAGCTTACAGCAGAGACTGAAAACAGAACATTTTCGTCACCTTTTTCTTCTTCTGTCCTTCCTTCTCCAACTCCAGCAGTTTCTGAGCAAGTTCTTTGTTGACTTTCGGCAATTTCTGAACATAAAGTCACATTTGCATGCAAAATAAGCCACCATAATATGCAGATTTGCTTTTTCATAAAACTGAAACACTTAAAACTGTGCAACCCTGAAAAAAATCAAAGTAAATGACAATAAATCACAGGGAATCCCAGTAATTAAGCTCATCATCAAAATATGTCAGAAAATTCTACCTGTTGAAGTATTAACCAACCAAGTAACTTCAGTGACCAAGAACAAAGCTTTATTGTTAATTCAAACTACCAAACAAGCATAGCTCTAATAAACCCCAGAAAGTGCAATAAAGCATGCAAATACAGATTATAAAATATATCAGTAATACCTTAGTCTTAACTCGTGAAGCAATCTGTTCATTAATCTTTTCACGAATTTTCTTCTGGCGATAATCATCGTAAATGAAATCTTCTGATACCGACTTCGCCTGCAAATATTCAATCACAAATCAGAGCGACACTTAAGTTCTGTCTTTTACAGAACTGCTGGGCAGTGCTTGATGGTGCAAACAAGGCTTGAAAAATATGTAACAGGTAATTTGAACAAAGCTCATGAGACGCATGACGGCCTATAGCAGTTTGTGTTTGCAGGTTGCCCTGGTCTTAGTGGTCTATCTCCATTTGTTTTGTTGCAATTTACTCTAAAAGCATGCGCCGCAGCCGGAAATTGCAAAAAAAAAACACTAAAACCCCCCGTATTTTGCGACTTCAAAGTCACTCAAGGTCATCCATGTTAAAATCAATAAGAAGCTTGTCATTACTGCTTGTTATGATAAGCAGTATGTCTGTGCCTATCTGCAACTTTTTTCGCACTAGATGAGCCAATAGTGGCAAAAACACTTCTTACAGGGATACCCCTCTTTGAGGCTTGCCTGCGCCTGCCTCCTTGAACCTAGGGTATCGGTGCTTAGACTGCTAAAATCTACATTTAATGCTGAAAATTTTATATGCAGGTTTTCTTGGTCTATCTCCAGCCATTTCAGTGCAATTCACTCTTAAAATGTGTGTTGCAACCCAAAATCGCAAAATATTCACCAAAACCCCTTATTTTGGGGGTTCAAGTGAGTGAGAGAGTAGTTTCTTAATGGCACATCAGCACAAAATAGGCCATTCAGTGCCATACGTGGTTAAAATTAGTTAAAAGCAGTTAACATATGTATTAAAAGCAAAGTTAAAATACTTGTTAAGATCAAGACTATTAAGCTAATGTAAAAACATTATATACGATTGTAAAAGTTGAGATCTTTAACATAGGCGATGATGTTGCGAGATGCAACATTTTCAAAAACGTCCTCGAGTGTGTCCGCTCCAAAATATCTCTGACGTGGTGCACTGTAACAGGTGCACCTGGTGCAGTCTACCAAAATGTGCTTGACTGTGAGCGGAGAATGGCAAGCTTCACATACTGGCTGACTCTCTCCTTTTAGGAGATTTGTAAGTCTTGTATGACCAATTCAAAGACGGTTAATGAGGACTGAGTCGTAGTGGCCCAGTGACGAACTAACACTGCGACCAACGGCCGGTTGCACACTGTAAAGTTTATTAGATGTACGCTGGTTCCAGAGCTGTTGCCATTCTTTAACACACAATTGGTTGACACAAGTTAACAAATCACCAAGTGGAAATCTCATGTTGGTGATGGCGACATCAAGTCCTGCCTTAGCGGCGATGTCAGCATCTTCGTTTCCTCGGATACCCACGTGGCTGGAAATCCAGCAAAAGGTTATAGATTTACCACTGTTAATTAGTTGGTTGTGATTGGGGGTTCAAGGTCGCTTAAGATCATCGATGTTGATAAATCTAAAAAGCGCATCACCAGTGTTTGTTATGATAACAGCAAGTCTGTATGTATCTGCAAACGTTTTCACACTATACAAGCCAATAGTGGCAAAATAATAACTTTTTGTGGAGTACCCCTCTTTGATGCCCTCATTCAAGGGAAACCCCTTGCCCAGGGGCACAAAATTTTGCCACTAAAAACTAGATTCCTTGGGGCAGCCCACAGTGAAGATTTTGTGATCCTAGCTTGCACCGTTTTGATAGGGCTAAAGGGTGTGACAGACAGATGAACAGACACCCAGGCCATGGCTAAGACGTGCGAAGTATAGCCGTCGCAAATAAAATGTAGTCCTAAAATACTCTAAGATAATACATGGACAAAAATAACGTGTGCAATCACATGTTGACACTATTTTCATATTTCTTTTATAATATCTGATCAATTTTGAGGTCATATGTTACATGTGCAACCTTCAGGAAAAAATTAGAGTGAACGAAGCAAGAAATCACAGAGACTCTCAGTATTTAAACTCATCAATATGTTGCCATGGTGAAGCATACTGCTGATGTCAAGAAAATGTCTACTACATGTATATTATACTGTCAACAATAATTTCCATCAAAAGCAGATGACTACGAAATGGTATTAGACAGAAATATAGATACGTCAAGAAGTGGATGAATATACCGTAGCGAAAGGCATTTTTAGTTGATGGAAAAATAATGCAGAATGTACAACTGATTAATAAGACTGTAAAGCTATTAACAAACTAAAAATTTCCAACTAATCTCACTGCCAGAAAGAACTGATGATATAATCCTGCTAGGAATATGTGTGAGAGTATTATTTTCTACTACGATTGTATTAAAAAGCAATTATCTAATAATATTAATAATATTCGGGAGTTAGTATTTATCATATTAGTCCTTCAGACATTGCTACTGGTACCAGCGCACTGGTAGCAAACAATGGAAGCACCTCGCGCTATAACTGCAATGTACATGTTTGTGAGTGTGTGACTGAAATAGTTCTTACTTTGCGATAAAGTCGAACATCAAGGAAGAATCCGTGCATGTAAGCTCGGACAAAGTCAGTGCCAATGAGATGCGACAGACCAAGACCATCCAGCTCGCTACGTGTCAGGAACTTATAGTCATCGTAAACTGCAAACACACAATAAAACAAGCACAGATGTCATCACACCATGTGCTGACATTTATGCGACCATCCAGCGATCTCGTGCCCACTGCACACCCGCACACTGCACTGTGCCTGAGCCAGCGCCCAGAACCTATAAGTGCCACTTTTTGGAGATTTTGGATGTCAATTAAAAGCACGCCCTCTGAATTTTCAAAGTGAAAATCAGCAAACCATTTATTCCTACTCTGGAGATCATTAACACACCTGTTTTGCATTCTCTATGCGTTTTTGTTTTGGACTTAGCAGCCAGTACAGGCAGACAGACAGACAAAAAGGCAGACAGGCAAGACCCATAATGTGGCATAAGTTCACCTCTTAGTAAAGAAACTTACATTAAAACCATGTTCTCTTACATTACTCCTGATAAAGCTGATATCCCCAAACTATACATTTTTAAAACTGCTGGAGAAATAAATCGCATAGCTGAATATGTTTCCAAACACGCCAAAGCACTGAACGATGACGATATTAAAATACGATGAAATCACCATTGAAATATTTTGGTCTGTCCACGTACCAGTCGATGTCGGGTTTTCTTCCAGTTCTTCAGTCAGTGAGTCGAGGAATGAACACCACTTTGGTGCCGGGCCAAGCGACTACAGTGAAACATTTCACCATACACACCTTGCATTCTTAGTTCACATATTCAAAGGCCACTGCTATACGTCAGCGAAAAAACCAGTCACACATCTCGATAAGACCAGAGCGAGACAGAAGCAGACCAAACATAGTAAAAAAAGTTTTCAAAAATATCAGCATATATCAAGCAAAGGGCACAAAATTCAAAGACACTGGCAAGTTGCAGCAGTCAGTAACAGCAATGAATAAATTTTCAACATTGCAGTATTAAACACTAAATGACAACATCAGCACCATGAAACAAAATGAAATGGCAACTTTTATTACTTAATTTACATATCATTTATTAGATTACAGCTTAGAAATTCTTGTACGTAATGTACACGCAACCTTCAGGAAAAAATTACAGTGAATAAAACAAGAAATCATAGAGACACTCCGCAGTTAGACTCATCATTAGGTTGCAACCATACACATCGAGCAAATCTGCACTCCAAGCACTTCAGTTGACTAACTGTAGCAGTTACGTGACGGTAAAAGCCAACAAAGTTACCGGAATGTAGTATGCAAGTATTTTGGGAGCCTCATTGGCCAGAAAGAGCATGCCGGTATCACGGACCATGCAAAGATCGTTCAGCTTTGTGTCACTCGGTTCAACAGACGTCCATGCTTTACCCTGTCATAATGCAACACCAATAACATACATATACAAGACCATCATAGGTGCTGCTATGGTCTAGCGGCTAACATGATGTGTCTGTTCAACGTGGTTGCCCTACGCTGGGTCCAGCTAGTACTTGGACATATGACGAAATGGTAAGCTATCTTGGCATATAACCAACCGCCAAAGTCAACTCAGCCTTCTATCCCTCTAGCGTAGGTAAACAGAGTACTGACCTAACTGACCTGTCTAGCTGGCAGGTGATGCTTCACAGCTCTGAAATGCGTTAGCATGAAGCTATATGAGTTGGTGCTTTGGCATAGTGGCAATGCAAAGTTACTCTACGCTGGGCCAAGTTAGTACTTGGATGCGTGACTGCCTGAGGGCAGGTAAACCATCTCAGTATGTAACCAGCCGCCTAGGTCAACTCAGCCTTTCATCCCTCCGGTGTAAATAAATCGAGTACCGGCCTACCTGTTGGGGGGTTAAGATGAGCGCGTTCACCTGTGCTAGGTGGGAAGTAACACTGTGTGATCCCATACAGCATGTGATGCTCCGTAGCATTGGAATGGGCTTCCATTAAGAGCTATAACACTACTTTTAACCTTTAACCTTTATAAATGTACAAAACATCAGTTTATACACTTGTTAACGGCAACATTTAAGAACTTGCACATCGAAAACAGCAAAAATCACAAAAGGTGATATTGCCCGCATCACACTGACTGTGTGTCAATGTGCTGCTGAATAATATCACTTTTTGTAATTTTTGCTGTTTTCGATGTGCAAGTCCTTAAATGTTGCCATTAACAAGTGTATAAACTGATGTTTTGCACATTTATATTTGCTGTTTTATTACTAAACTACTGTTTTCCTACTGGTGATCAGTTACAAAGATATTGCACTTCAGATATTTCTTACAGTAGCCAAGCCGCTTATAACTGTTACTTACTACCTAAAGGCGTGACTGAACAAAGCAGATGACACTTGTCAGGCATGACGTCACCGCTAGCCTGCATTGTTGACAATACTGAACAAAATTCCTTTTATATCCACGAAATGGCCATATAAATAAACAAGCTAATATTGTATGCATCACCCACTTAATACAGGCCCGGAAAACACTTTAATAATGCTAATTTAACTAATCGTATTATTGCATTTATAAGACTGTTGCGTAAAATGGCCGACCACAAACGTCTATAAAGTCGAGTCAAACTAAAGTCCGAACTCAGCTTGTAGTTAACCGAGTTCTAGCCAATTTTTACCAAAAATTCTACAAATTTCGTTGCCAAGGCAACAAAAGTCAACCATATGGTAGACTTACTAAAATTATTTATTTGCTCCACCCTCAAAACCCCTTGTCAGATGGAAGAATCTTGGAGATATCTTGTACATGTCGAGCTATAGCTCATTTTGTCCCAAATTTTGTTGCCATGGCAACGAGGGTTGGTCAAAGAAAAATGTGATTGGCTGCATTCAATAGCCCATCCCCAAAAACCCCCTATAGATGCAAATATCTCGCTGATATCTCTTACACAGACCGAGTTATAGCCAACTTTGTCCCAAATTTCGTTGCCATGGCAACTAGGGAGGGTCCGGGTAAAATTAAACGACACCATTAGATTGGCCATTCCAAAAAACCATATCCCAGAACCAAAAATTACAACTCTATCTTATACACAGCCAAAGTTATGACCGTTTTAAGAATTAATTTTCCCCATAGGTTCCATTGTAATTTTTTTGGAATTTTCAAAATAAATACGTTGAATATTAATTTCAAATTTTTTAACTTCCAAAAGGCACATCCTTGTGCGAGACCGCGTCGTTTGAGCCATCGCATGCAAAAATCTGCCGAAGGGTCTGAGCTGTAGATGAGTTTCTGAAAAAAGGTATATGTGCAGCTAGAAAATTTTTTGCGTATATTTCACCTATTTGCCGAGAAGCCCCCTTGCACAGATTTACATGAAATTTTGCACGAGGGGTCATCTAGCCGACGTAATCAACCGTGCCAAATTTTATCTCAATCAGATTATGGGTTTTGATTCTGTGGGGGTCAAATTTTTGGCTTTCCCATAGGAAAGAGAAGTTGCCGTTAATACATGGCCTGAACTACCGTTCAGCCTGTGATATGCCCCTTTCAATCCCTTGCACCTTTGAATATGTACAGCTCTTCCTATGAATGAAACTGCAACTAAGATTGGTACAGTTAATCACTCATCACTCAAATTAACTATATTTTCTCTAACTATATACTCTCTGAAGGCTGTTCATTTATTGCAGGCTAGTTCAAACTTCAAACAGATATGTCTAGAAAAACCTATAAAAATTGCCAGAAGTGTACTTTTAAAAAAGTCAATAAAGAAGTCATGATAATAGATGTTAACAGATGACTAACAATAATCAAGTAAATAAATATATCAAGCAAACAACGTAATCTAAATTAACTATTTCACTTCATTAAATTTAACAAATGCATAAACTTGAAATGTCAACTAGTTGATAAAAACAAATGACAAAAGTACATAATATTACTTTACTAAACTTACATGTGGATGGCACATGACAATAAAATTATAACTGCAATTTATGCAGGACAGTTAATGAATTGATAATAAAGTATAGAAAAAGTGCTAACTGTATGTTCATCCCATATTTTCAGGATCCTTTCATCACAAGACAATACAAGATTCTCTGAGTGATGAAAGTCAATGTCCTTTATGGGCAGACAATAGTTGTGATCTTTCACAAGTGACGGTCGACTTGATCTTAAATCATACAGCAGAATCTGCAGCAATACACCAGTAAGAAACTTCGCACATCATGCACATCAAAAGTTGTTTTTTTATCAAATGGAAAATAAAAAAAATTCTCATTTAAGTACAGCGCTTTGATGATGTTGATTGTACAAATGTACAACTCGTATTACCCCATTAACAATGTTGATAGATTCATGTATTTTATTACTGACAACACAGCTACATTATACTACACGGGCAACCTTCAGGAAAAAATTAGAGTGAATATAGCAAGAAATCACAGAGATTCTCAGTATTTAGACTCATCATTAGGTTGCAACAATGAAACGTATCACTAAACAAAATAAATGTTTCATATATCTGTATAAATGACAAAACAATCAAACCACAAGGAACTGTAACAAGAAAGCCTAGCTAACGCAAAAGGGAATGCGCAACAGCGGTGCATGTTTGAAGGCCCAATGTGAACAAAATCTAAGCTCACCGATCCCACCAGTTAACATTAGACGCAATGATTATGAAGGTGTTTCTATAGCGTTTCAATTGCACTCACCAGAGGGCGTAACCGATCTCGTGCAGCTGATAGCAGTAAAATAATGACTTTTCAGGGAGTATCCATCTTTGATGCCCTCTTGTGCAAACCACTTTGAACCTACGGGGTCTAGACTTGGACCATTTAAATCTACGTTTAAGGCCCAAAAATTTCATATGCAGATTGCACTGGTCTATCTGTAGTGATTTCGACCCAATATTCGCTCTTAAAATGTGTGTCACAGCCCAAAATCGCCCAAAAATCCATAAAAACCTTTATTTTGGCATTCAAGGTCATCAAGGTCATTGATTTTGGTGCCAATCGAAAGCCAGTGTACAGCTTCCTATTAGCGATTAACGGTAACCTAAGCCCTATCTCGCATCGTTTTTGAGATACGGCGATTTATTGGCTACAAATCGCAAATTTTTCCCATCCCTTTCATGTAGCGCCCCCTGCTTGAGGTGACCGTTAACGAATGGAAAAGTTTATGGAAAAGTTTTACAGATCCTGAAACTAGAGTCTTCCAGGCAGCCGACGGTGAAGATTTAGTGTTCCTAGTTTACACCGTTTTTTACTGATCCACTTGAGTGACAGACAGACACACAGACAGACATATAGAATTGTGATGGCTAAGATGCGCTATAGGAGTTCCTGCTTTCGCGCATAAAAACTAAATACAGACTAAAGACTAAGAATAGAATAGAGCTACAAACCTGTCCGGTGGAAGTACCAACAGCCATACTGAGATGATCCTTGAATTTGACAGATGTAATACTCGGCAAACTGTCAATGCTGAAAAACATCACAGAAAAACGCAAGATATCCGCCTCCATCAACCATCATCATCACACAAACTTATGACGTACACACATACAAAGGCCACTGCACAGTACAAAGTCAAAATGGTTGGTTAAGAAAAGAAGCTACTCCAACACCATTTATTATGTGACTAATGACAGTGTCCCTTTTATGTTTCTGACGTCAGAATATTTCATGATCATGCCTCCGCCAATGTAGTGATCACAGACATTATCTTTCTAGAGAGTTTATGTGTGCGTGCATGTGTTAGTCCCGAACAAACATTGTCAGCAAGATATCTTTGGTAAGTTGATAGAATTTGACCAAAATTTCACCACTAATGAACTTTGAGAAAAGGATGAAAGAAACAAATTGAACACATCAAATTTTATGCTCAAAAACTCAAGGGTCAAGGTCACGGTATGGTCAAATATGTCCCAAAGTGCAATTTTTGGCCTTGTAGTTGTCACATGTTGGCAGAGGCATAACAGTCAACAGAATCGTAACCATCATGTAGTTTTTATTATATTCTCGGTGTGCTGTAACTTACATACCCTCGTACATGCTACATGTGCAACCTTCAGGAAAAAATTAGAGTGAATAACAAAACATCACAGAGATACTCAGTAGTTAACCTCATCATTAGGTTGCAACAATGAAGTACGCCAGAAATGTTTTTTTTACTTTAGCCTATCAAATTCTATACATATTCGTTCGTTTAGCTACTGCAGGAAAAACAAATCTTTGAACGTACTCGGTATTGTCAGTAATAGCAGGAGCTGTGCAGTCCAAAAAACCGACACGATTTCTGGTTCGTGGATCAAAACATGCAACATGACCCTGACATGGACATACGAACATACTCTGTACTCACGGACGATACTCAATAAACACCAATCAATAAAGAAGCAAATTATAACCAGTAAAATATCAATCCATCATACTGTGCAAATATGATAATGTGAGAACTCAAATTTCAGCTAAGTTTCTTTCAACGTTATGCACTAATAGTAGTATGCAACAACAGTAATAAAGACAATAATGCAATGACTGCAAGAAATTGCCATAAACTTTTGAACTAATCAAATACATGAGAAAAAAAATAGGAAAAAATCTTACACACCAGTGAAGTACCGACTGCTATCAAATTGTGAACGTCACTGATATCACAGCAATTCAACTCACAGTTGCTACAAACAGCCAATCCTCAACAAGCCACAAAAATTTCTGAAAAATAAACAAAAAAATGCAACACAAGCTAAATTCTCTTAGTGATAAGTGCTAAAATGGCAACAGCTACCACATATGATGTTTACAGTAAGCAATAAAATGTTAAAACATTCGTGATACTTTAAGTTTGAACTAAAACCGTATAAAAATAATAAATTTTCTCAAGAACAACATAAAAACTAAATCAAACTCATCTAAGAAAACAAAAGACTGTATCAGAATATTATTAGCATCCAGTAAACTGTATAAAATTAAAACTAAAATTAATCGGAGAACTAAAATGTCTCCGTCAACATGGTCAGTATATCTAAAACCAAAAAAAGAAAGATATAAAACTGCTGACTGAAAAACCTAGAACTTTATTGTTGCTAACAAAACTTGTTAGTGACAAAACTATTACAATAGATATAAAACAAAAAAGGAAATAACACCTTGCAACACAACACTTGCAACCAAAGCAAAATTATAATTATGTCACATACCCAGCATCTGATTTCACTGGCATCATGAACTTCCCCAGCTCCAGATTGATCCTTGATATGTTCGTACTGAAGAAAAACAACAAAACAGATAGCAAAATGTAACAATTATGTAACACTCAGTGAGTGGTTTATGTATGTTTTTTATTACACAGACGACAGTGTTTTTTGTGTTTCTGTCAATATATGACTGTCATTCCAAAACGACTGATTGCTAAGTGACGACATCAACAAAATCAGAAATTTAACAGTCATACAATGCAACTTACTAAAACGTTCTGTTCAGTGTTGATTAATATCTCCAAAGATCCAAAAGTGCTGCTCTCCTGTGCAGACATTGCACTAGTTACCATAATCCTGAAGGAAAGGACCTATCAGCAGCAATACCCTCGATCCCAGATAAGACGTACCGTACATTTAGACCCCAGATTATGACTGTGTGTCATAAATTTTAAGACAATCTATTGACAGCCAAGTTAATTAATGTACACAAAAGCAATAGCTGGATTCTGGAGCACTTTATAGAAAAATCCACAAATCGACTTCAATCGTAATCACAAGACTAACTAACAGAAACGGCATGTACAAACAGTACCTCAGTAAGACAACAGAATGAAAACAGCCAAGTAAGAGTGTCTTGAAACAGACCCATAAACTGAGATAGTTTATAAATTACACATGAAAATTCATTGAAAATACAACCTTTATTTCATTGTTTTTGTTGACGTTTTGATCGACAGAGAAAGCAACAGGATGGACCGATGGATCAGGGAAGCGATACACATCAAGAAAGAACAAGACAATTCGATGAACCGAGACGAGGGGTCCTACCGACACCTAGTGGACAGTCGTTCCAAAAAGGCAACATTGGTTGAAAAATTTTCAAAACACAACAAAATAACAGTTGTATTTTGATGAATCTTTACATATGATATATACCTAAAGAAAAAATGCATCTGTCTGACACTCCATATTTATTAAAATATATTATAGGAAAATCACATTCACTTCCATTCGGTTTTTAACAGCACATCAGCACATAAAAGGCTTAAAAGGCTTTGACATTTCAATACACCCACCATACAACCATGAATAACAGAGTGGCATTTAGTACAAAGTAAAGCAACAAAACACTAGAGCACATTTAGAACAAAATTAAAATACAAAAAAATTTTTTAAACAACCTGGTTCCAACAAAATACAGTTCAGCAGATGACTGATGATAGACAAAGTCTCTTCCATACATCGGTAACCGTGTTCGACAATAACGACCATTCTGATTGTGAAATTCAATATAACGATCTGCCTGCAGGAAGACAATCTGCAAACAATATGAAAGCATATTAGCAGGAAATAATACAATAAGTCAAACTTTCGACGAGACTGGGCAGTGGACAACAGCATACTATGGTTTCTGAAAATCTGCATCTTTATAAACAACCAATGCTAAAACTTTCCTTTAGTATATATCCAGTTCAAAGTGCAGTAAAAAGAGAAGTGGTAATTTGAAAAAATTCTACCTTTGTGTAGTCATCATTAAGAAGTTGAAATCTGATAACTTCAGAATCCATGCAGCGTTCAAATTTCATTGACATTTGTGCCACATCATAGCACCTCACTCTCGGCTTGTACACACCTAACCACAGCATAAAAACAATTAATACAAAAATGCTCCCATCCAACACAGCAGTACATAACATCATTATAATTCATACAACTTTTATTATACCATATGTTATCCAGTCAACCTCTTTCGTTATGGGTAATTAACTGATTACAAGTGCAACCTTCAGGAAAAAATTAGAGTGAATAAACAACGAATCACAGAAACTCATCATCAAATTGCAACATGGCACAAAAACAATAACACTTGTTACAACACGAGTCCACGCATAAGCTGATGAGCACTTCTTGTCACCAGCGGCATCGTGCATTAAAAAAATGGGAATAGGCAGCAAAATACAATTATCCAACACAGCTGCAATGACAACAGTATACCTAAACTGCATAATAAAATGCCAACGCACAATCATTGCAAACAGCTCAGTGCCACAAAGTGCCGCGTAGTGGCTGAAGTTATAATATCAGCAGACGAAAAACTGCGCATGTGTAAACAAATGATAAATAAATGTACTAATAAAAAGTTAAATTTCTGACAACAAAAGCTCACAGAAAACCCGTGTATATATCCATTCCTGCATCCGCATGTGGTGCAATGTGTTGGTATGTTCTTTTATTGCTATATTTAAACCCCATCCGACAGCTGCAAACTGTGCCATCTAAGTGGGTTTCACCCACAATCGCTACCGGGCATCAGCAAAATGCCAAAAAATGTTCAAACTGTGCCATTTGGCAGGTTATGTACAGTACTGTATTCAAAATTTCAATTGTGCCCCTAAGGTCTCCCAAAATGAGGGCAATACCTTCCCTAAGTTTTCTACTCTTAGCGGAAAATTTTCAATCAAAAGCATGAATTTCCAACAGTTATATCCCCTGCCGGTCATGTCAATACTACTGGTCACAGCAGAAAAAACGTGACACAGCAACTGTCTATTATTTCCTCTGTCATTTTTGTGATGTATATCTGTAAACTAACAACAGTGCTTTTATGCACTACTGGCTTCAAAATTTCATATATGTACGTATATTGTGTGCCATCCATGACATACTGTGCACTATTATCTGCTATTCTTGCACACTGCACAGTGAAATAAGAAAGAAAATAATGCTGCAAAAACTTGCCTGTAGCAAAAATATAGCGGCCATCATTTGATATGCTGACACAATTGCTCACAGTTGGCATTTCAAAATCCTGAATCAGCTGAATACGACGACGGATATCTAACGACAAAAACATATTATATGCTATACATTACAACTGAATAAATATTTATGGCAAAATTTCTCAGCGCAATGACAAATAAGACATGACAAAAAGCTAGTACAAAATGATAAGCAAAAAAGCAGAAATACTAAATAAAAGCATCACCAATGTCATTCTTCTGAAGAGTTCGTTTCCGTCGATCTGAAAGCCACTGCAAAGGTACATAACAAGACATTTCTGGTTAATTCAAATCACATTACAATAACAGGAAATAAAACCAGGGTCGTAATCCAAAATTCGATTATTCGGTAGTTGTTCAATTTGTTCAAAATTCGAATTATGTTTTGAGTTACGAGTTTGATATTTAGATTTGTTTGTTAAATGATGTGCCGCTACATGTGAAAGGAGCAATAAAGGCTGTTTAACACCAACAATGTTTCGCACTGTTTATTTCACTTTGCATGCATTAGACTAATTAACACCAAATGCGGCCATTTTCACCGTGCTTTACGGTAGGCGGCCAACATCACCTCGGGGCACACCCATCCACATGCAGAGATCTCGGCGCACAGCATGGTGCTCACTCTATTGTGCAGTTCTGCAGCAGTACTGACTGCCGACCATCTAACCATGCAGTCCAATAAACGCTGAATGCTGACCTTTGATACTCTCCCAGTCACATATACCGTTGCTTTAACTGCTTCACATGAACCGACTGTCAAAGCTCAAGCATGGACTGCCCTTTAATATGCAACACTAAGCCAAGGCCAATGTAAGGTTTTCTTATCATTTATGCATCACAATCGTAGGCCTATAATGTAGACGTGCTGTGTACTCTGTCACTTGCTGATTTGCTGTGGTGTCAAGTTTTTGTTACTTACTTTATATTTACAATCTGCGGTCATGTTTGGTTAACTTTTTGTAAGTCACGGAAGATAACAATAATTTCATTATGCTACATGTGCATCGTGTTTTTGAAAAAAAAATAACACAGCATACAATGTCACAAAACGTTTATTAGACCACCACAATCAATTTGATTACAAAGGTATACAGTTTGATACAAAAATGCATCGCTGAATGCCGTACATTCTACAGTAAGCCTACTACTTGTTAACTAGCGGTACTCAAATCCAAATATCGAATTTTTATTCGGATTCATAAAACAAATTTCAAATATGGAAAAAATTTGAACACTACATCCTTAAAAGAAACTTAACAGTTTTAGTCCCATTTGAAAACTCAAGTCATAATCAACTGTTTATTTCGCCAGTGATTCACGAATACAGCATATAAAACACCCATACACACAAACCAATCATCAGGGAACATTCCAAAGATATTACTGTCAATTTTTTTTGCAGTAGTCAAATGTGTATTGACATCAGTCAATACACATTTGACTCAATACATAGTGCCCTCTTGCGAATTTCTTTGTATGATTTACATTTACATTTCATACGCAATCACTAATATCAACTACGAAAACCTGTTTTAAACGATGAAAGCACGCTGAATAAGCGATAAAATAGCACAATAATAATTTAAAGTATTAACTGAAAAAAGAAAAAAAGTATAAAATTGGTAGAGCCAGGATTCGAACCTGCAACCTACAAAACACGAAGTTGATAGCTTACGCACTAAGCTACAGCTACAACGAAGAGTATCTCACTACAGACTTTATATAAACATTGTCCGAGTCTGCTGCATTAGCGTAAATTCCTTACTTAAAATTCGTTCAAGTACGTACTTCATATGACTTACTGGAGTTGAATGACTTACTGGACGTTTTAATGGATATGGTGCAGAATCAGTGTCAGAAAATAAGCCGTGTGGCCAATTTCTGTGATAGCCACACGGCCGCCGTGTGGCTAAGTACCACCTACAAATTAGCCTAATATCTACTTCTGCGAGGCACAACGAGGCTTCTGGGCATGGTGGTCGAGCGCTCTGTAAGATTGTACACCTATTCAAGTGACATAAGTTCCACATAACTCAACAACAGAGCATTTTCCGCAATTTTAATTCCGCAAAATACATCTTTTCGAAATTCCGCATTCAGCAAAGTACTTTGCATGTATTTGTATCTGTTTCACTACCACTACTAACTTACTAAGCGTCCCAGTGCCACAGAATTCTTACCTCTGGCAAAGATTTTCCGCCACTAAGATTGTATATTTTAATATTATTTGGATTTGACACTTGCATCCTCGACAGCTTATTCCTTCACGCTACATAACTAAAAGATAAAAGTGAAAACAATCTTATACTTCCACATGTACATGAAACCGGAAATTCTAATAGTGGTGTTGTGTATCTAAAGTGAGATCTAAAAGCTACAATCCACGCACCTAAATAAGTAAGAAGTTAGCTGTTCGACAACGACGTCACAGACTCTCAGTCCATGTGGCATGCAGAGAAGGTAGCAGTACCTGGTGACATGGCATTCAGACGACACAGACTTCTAACCATAACATGCACATTCTCATAATACAAGAAACCCAACTGACGCTAGGATAGTCGACCGTACTGGTTGTCAGTGACCTTCAAGGTCATCCAAGGTCGATGACTTAATTCCATTTTATCTGAAAAGACGTATGCCACGTCCTATTAGTAATCAACAGTAACCTTGGCCTTATCTCTTACCGTTTCCGAGATACGACCGGTTGTAACGTTGAAAACCGAAATTTTTCCTATCTCCTCCTTTCAATCCCAAATGTGTACAGTGCACTAGATCGCTGAAACTTTGCTTGCCTAAGTTTAAAACACAAAGCTAATTAATTATGCCTACTCGAGTAATTTTTTTCCTTACGACCTGCCGTTTAGCCACAATACATCCGTTACAGACGACGACAGACGACAAACAGAGAGACAGACAGACAGACAATTCGTACCAAAAGCTCGACCATTACGTAAATAAGTCGACTAAAAACAAATTAGGCCTATATGTAAACACGAAAACAGGCAATTTATAACAAGAAGCCTATCTATCGCTATAAAATAGCCAACCCTACTGGTTGTCAGTGACCTTCAAGGTCATCCAGGATCAATGATTTCTATCTCATCTGACAAGGCGTATGGCACGCCTATAACCTTGGCCATATCTGTCACTGTTTCCGAGATACGAACGTATGGCGAGTTTTCCGTTGACAAACGTACATTTTTCCTACCCCGCGTCCATTCAAAACCGAATTTCAAAATGTTTCCCGTGCACTAGATCGCTGAAATTTTGCGTGCCTAGGTTTAAGATACAAAACTAACTATTCTTACGAAAACTTTTCTTTTACGACCTACCGTTTAGCCACAATACGTCCCTTACAAACGACGACAGACAGACAGACAACAACTCGTACCATAAGCTTGACCGTTACTTAAGTACGATCGGCAATAAAAGTAAAAATTTGTGGCAGAGCCCAACGTGAAGCCGTCCAACGCTTTCAGCCCTATTGGCAGAAAATTTGAAGGTTGAAATTCTCCGTGCAGTAACGTCATGTGACACCAACGCAATGCATTGGTGAGCAATACATGCTCAGTGATGATGTTGGGTGAGTAAACATAGACAACTAACCGTTGTTATAGTTGACTAAAATTCAAAAAAATGTCGAAAATGAGAGTGAACGCTGTTTTCGCTTGTTGATATCGCGTTCCGTTCCCGAGATATTTGCGATCAAACTCTTAAGTTATCCGAAATTGCGCCGAATTTTGGACGTTTTTGCCCTCTCAAATCTTTGGTGTGTGGCGGCTGTGGCGCCCAAAAATGTGTACCCAACTTATCATGCCCACCCTACGGCACGTCATGTGGAACAACTTTGTGGGGTTACACCCCTTAGCCCCAAAAAACTGTTCAACCGGTCACTGGCTGCTGGGCGCTTTCCGTTAGCGTTCAAAGAGGCATTTGTCACACCAGTCATCAAAAAGTCAGGTCTCGACGCCGCGCAGGTCAGCTCTTACCGTCCAATCTCGAACTTGTCGGTTATGTCAAAGCTCTTGGAGCGACTCGTCGCCAAACAACTCACCGACTACCTGCGGTCTGCCGACCTTCTGCCGTCGCTCCAGTCTTAGTTTAGGCCAGGCCACTCCACGGAAACCGCTGACCTTTCAGCTGCATTTGATACTGTCGACCATGTCATACTCTGTCGTCGTCTGCAGGTGTCCTATGGACTTGGTGGCCCTGTGCTCGAGTGGTTCCGGTCTTATTTGTATAGGCGATCCCAGTACGTTCGACGTGGCATACACAGGTCCGCCCGAACGTGGCTGACATGTGGCGTCCCACAGGGGTCGGTGTTGGGCCCTATCCTGTTTATTCTCTATACCGCTGACT
>Ga0056128_1001462_pt1 | contig 26375 bp, 19 predicted proteins | sample WorMetLIZISLAND2_FD_71113 | JGI IMG/M metagenome (GOLD analysis project Ga0056128, IMG submission 71113) | Marine gutless worms symbiont microbial communities from Max Planck institute for Marine Microbiology, Germany - Olavius geniculatus... ... | reverse complement strand
ACACACAGTCAGTGTGATGCGGGCAATATCACCTTTTGTAATTTTTGCTGTTTTCGATGTGCAAGTCCTTAAATGTTGCCGTTAACAAGTGTATAAACTGATGTTTTGTACATTTATCATCAATACAAGTTCAGTAACTACAGCTACAACTACAATGACAATGCGACGAAGAAAATTAATCATGTTGCGCAAAAAAAATCCGTTGTTGGTACCGATACTGCCATCATGCAGAGACTTCATTGCAGTACTACTACAACTACCAATTTCACTATAAGTTATAACTATCAGAAAACACTGAGATTGTTCAAACCTTTGCCACAAACTACTGACAATAGACCTGTAAGCGAGAGCGAGAGCGAGCAAGATTTTTCCCGTGAGCGAGCGACAATACATACGAGCGATTCGAAGCAAGCGAAATTTAAAACGGCACATAATTTTTCACGCACGACAGTATGTAATGCTTCACGCATCTTAGCTGTCGTCCAGGCGTCTGTCTTGCTGTGTGTGTCTGTCGCTCTGTCTGTCCGTCCATCGTACTCTGCGACTGTATCAAAATGGTGCAAGCTAGGATCACCAAATCTTCACTGTCTGCTGCCACAAATTTGACTCGAGTTTCAGGATCTCAAAAACGGTGCAAGATGGGCCAAGATTTACTATTAATCAGTTATAAAAAGTCCCATAAGTCCTTTTGATCGAAACCAAAATCAGCGACCTTGAACAACCTTAAAACTTAGAACAAGGGGTTTATTAGTGATTTTTGCGCTTTATGCTGCGGAGAACATTTAAAAAGTGAATTGCGCCGAAATGGCTGGAAATAGACAAAGTCAACATGCATCTAACATTGTCAGCATTAATCGTAAATTTCAGCAGTTAAAGTTTCTACTTTTCGACCCCCGATGTTTAGGGAGACTTCAATCGCCTTTACCTTGGGTATCACACACTTAAATTTAAAGGAAGCCAACTATGGAATCAACTTCCATCGTGATTTAATAAAGATCATAATCTGCTTTATTATTTAGGAAATTATGAAAGAACTAATTATGCAGGGTGCAACAAAAAAGTAATCCCCTGTTTTATTTTGCAGAACTTTAAGCATCAACTTGAAATTTTTTGATGGAACCTTGCAATTTCTCGCATTTCTCGCTGAGCGAGAAAAGCGAGCGAGATTTGTCTACAAGCGAGCAAGAAAATGGCTGGTGAGTCGCTTACGGGTCTAACTGACAGATTATTTTCACCACAAAATGTAGACAAAAAAGTAACAACTAAATAAAATAAATACCTTCGAATGCATTGACGGCTTGTCGGGAACCAATCACCATGTGACGACGCGAGCTACCTAACGACATGTCAGCCTGGAACATAATGGCAACAATATAATTATGATCATGTCAATATAAATGTTAAAAATGACATTAAATAAAGTTTAAGGAAAGCTACAATTAAGCTGATGACATAGAGACTAAACATTCTTGGCCACATCATTGAAGTTACTTCACGCTGAGCTGGGTTAGTACTGAGATGGGTGACCATTTGCTGGTATGCTGCCTTCATGTTGAACCAAGCCATCTGGCCCAACTCAGCTTGGCCATCCCTCCATGGGTAAGAAAAATGTACAACAACAGTTACAGCTACCGCTGGGGCATAAATGGCCAGTTATGTGTAACAGCAGGAGGCCCTGTTACCGTGACAACTAGTATACTGATCCCGTTGGTTAAAGGTGCTGGTGTTAACTAATGGCCACCTTCGCTAGTATTATAGCTTGATTAGGTGTAATTGCTAACGGGATAAGCTCCCATGCAATGGACTTCGTTTAGCTAGCTCCCTAGTGTCTATGCAAAATCTCTCTCGTTCTTGTTATTAAAACTATTAACAAGCAAAATGTGTTGCATATGATACTGATAACCGACTTGCAACGGCCAAAAATACACAGAAATCAACTGCAAATAAAACTTGCAATTTGGTATGCTGAGAAAACATGCTACTTCTGACGAGATACAAATGCGTGAAGATAGCACGTACCCGGTAAACAGTATGAGTAGTGTTTGGACGTGTGTCGAGAATGAGAGATCGTTCCCGGTCCCGCCCGGGAAGTAGTCGAAACTCACGGCCCGATGGAATAGTTCTGTACGACTGCATAGCAACAACACAGCATACAGTCAATCATATCACAAGGTTAAAGGCTAAAAATTGTGTATAGCTCTGCATGGGAAACCCATCGTAGAGCTACGAAGCATCACCTGCCATATGAAATCAAACACCTGCCATCCACAAACGTGCCCCACCTTAACTCAAGCCAGACAGGCACAGGCTGGTATCGATTTACCTACCCCAGAGAAATTCAAGGCTAAATTACATTTGGTGTTGGTAATACACCCATTACACCTGGATGGCTTACCTGTACCTGTCGCAAACAGTCGCTCATACAAGCAGCAACCACTGGATAGCGACACGATTGTGAGTCAAACCCACGACCTCACTATCATAAGTCCAGCACCCTACCATTATGCCACCGAGCCACATGCTGCTAGATCGTCTCTCATCTGTAGCACAAGCGTGTCACATCGAGAAAAAAATAGCAGACATTAAAACAAAGTTTACAGTATACAGTCAAAAATCAAAATGTTTACTGTTAAAGTGAGTTTTAAGGTAAAGTGAAAACTCCAAGATGCAGCAGTTTGAATCCCAGCATGTGTTAAATTAAATGAATGTTGAACTGGGGGCTCTGATAAACCACAAAAGTATTAGGCCTATCGACGGTTTCAAGGCATACCATAAAAATGCTAATAAGAAAAAAATATTGTAGCAATTATACAACCTATATTGGTTAATAATTTAATCATGAACAACCTATCATAAAACAGCATTTGCCAGAGAGTTAGTACAATGGCTGGTAATCAACACAGCTATAGGCAGGTGAATGGTTACCCTCAAACCACAGACTGGAATGTAAAAGTTACTCCAAGAGTTATCAAAAGCTTACTTTCGAGAATCTGACCTAAGAATTAGTAACTGTAAAAACAAAGAAAAAACAAAGTCGCCAATTTGACGAATTCATTCAAGCACGACTGAGAATATTATAGCATTACTACACCATGTCCTAAAAAACATCACACTTTGTCATTTTTCATATCTCCGCCAAATATTAACCACTTTTCAAAATTTTTTCACTGGCACGTACTATGACCAATTAGCAATGAAGTACTTGTCAAATATCCCACCACACTTTAACCGTGTTGCTACATTACCATGTGAAACATAAATTTTCAAAAATCACCAAATCACTATAATGCATAGGCAAAAAAATCATCTTCTGAAACAATTTTTACTAATTTTCATACAAAAATTAAATTATGTTTAATTTTACATAAGCCTACATTTCTGATGTTTGTAAACAAAAGGAGATGATATTGTCGTAAATAATAATTTTTAATGCACCGACGATATACCAGTGATGTAATGTGCCATTTAGTAATGGAGATGAGGCTCTGATTAATCAAAGAACTTGTACCGGTTCAAAAAATACAGTTTTCGGAGAATACTGGCAGAATTTTTGAAGATAAACTGCAACAGGGAAAGAGTGGGAATGTTATTAACACTGATTTGAGAAACATGCAGCACCAACCAAAAGCATGAGACCGCTAAACTGAAGCATACACGTACTGAAGAAAACGTGATCACTGTGGATGAAATGGTAGGCTTTCTATACCACAAAGGCCAGAAACAAGCATATCGTTCAATATGCAAAAATTCAAAGAAAAGGATCTAACAAAGTTAGCATCATACAGATCATTCACGGGATTTTTGTTGAGAAATGTATTTTGTTCACCAACACACTTGCTGTCTATTACTGTTTGTTTTTCTTGCATTTATGTTTCACAAGGTAGTGTAGCAACACAGTTAACGTGTGGCGTGATATTCCATAATCACTTTATTGCTAATTGTCCACAGAATGCACCAGTGAAAGAATTTCGAAAAACGGTAAATTTTCGGCGAAAACATAGACAATCACGAAGTGAGACGTTCTTTTTGGGACACAGTGTACATTATTGCCCATCAACAAGTGTAAAATAATCTGCAGTCCACTCAGATGAACCGTTCCAAACAGTGGTTTAACATGCAGTTGAACTTGTTTCAGCAACAATGCAATAAGTGGCAAATAATAACAACACAGCATGCTGGAACGACACTTAGAACTGCAGTAACACTAAAACCAACACAGAACGAACGAGACAAGAATAAGATACGTTACATGCACATGCACATGCAGTTTCATATACACTACGTCAATGCTAGTTCTGCACGGCATGCAATAAAAACAACATTTGTGGGTGGAAACTCACTGATATTGGCAACAATTTCTACGATTAGTGCTCAGTTCAGTAAGCCACTTATTGCAGAAAAAACGTACAGTCCTTCCCGAGCCTTACGGCCCATAGGGCGGCGCTGATCTCCGTTTCCTAAGGCCCTCAGCCAGACACCAGTTTTTACACTGTGAGACCACTGATACGGGGCCAGTGTATCGTGCAGTGTGCCTGTTTACGTTCCAGCGGTGAAGCCAGTACCAAATTATACTGCTTGGTGACAGAGGCACATGTGTGTGAACAATACCCGGCAGTGTCCCGGTGCGGAGTCGAACCTGCGCCTCTAAGTTACCTCAGGATTACAAGTCCGACACGTTACCGTTAGACTACCAAGCCACACTTATTGCAGGCAGCAGCAATAAACTGGCCGTATTGGAAGAATACACTGTAGCTACTTGGTCTACTGCTGCTAAAAGCCCACCATAGCTAACTCTAATCCTAGCCTTACATCCCAAATATATCATCATCTTAATCACACTATCCTACACAATGGAGATGGTTTGCTTCATTGTTTTACTTAGTTTTCAGCAATTACTTTTTTTCTGCCCACTCTCGCTAGTCAACTTTAGCTACAGTGGAAGTTAGCTATAGTGGGCCAGTCGCCAGCACTGAACAAGTTGATGCAACATCATACTGAAAATGTAAGCAGTGGCAAAGCACTTATGATCGGAAGTTATTCGAACTTGACAAACATGCATCAGACACGACAACGTAAACTACTCACAAAACTTGCTTCCACAAACAGCCTCGACGTTTCCTGCCCAGCTGTTCAACTGCATCCCGTTCCCGTATGAACCTTTCCAGCCAAAGACTGCTTTAAGCCACCATTGTACTGAAAATGCCACTTAGTGTTGCATTTATTTTCCAACATTCTGTCTTCTATCATCTTAAGTATCAGTGATTCGTGCCTTAACATGTAAACTCACTATGCTGGAAACTCTAACGCAGTGCCTGCTTGGCAGTCATCTCTGAATGCTACTGTGACGAGTAACCAGTTTCGGTTTCTTCATTAACTTCAATTACTGCAGTCTTGTCTGGAGCAAACAGAGGTTCAGTAGTAAACCTTCTGACAGGCACAACTGTGTGAGTGTGACATGGCCTTGAATCACAGACTAGTGTAAGACTAGTATTAGCTGGCCATTTATTGCTTGCTTCTTGTGTAACATGCTCTTTATGAGCCGTCCTATGTTTCTTCACAAAGCAGCGAGAAGACTTATAGTAACCAGTTGTAATGTACTGTGGTTCAGTATACTTTCTGATTCTAATAGGAGTGTGGCACGGCTTTGAATCACAGACTATGGTAAGACTAGTATTAGCTGGCCAACTGTTGCATTGCTCTCGTGTAACACGCCCTTCACAAGAAGTTCGTATTTTCTCAACATTGCAGCTCAATTTAGCACGACAAATCGGACATCTTTCCAGCGGCAACTCAGACTTTAAGTCAAACTGGCTGTTAGATGGACTATCGTCGGAATACGTGACTTCCAAAAAAGATCTCTGCCCACCACTAGGCAACCGGCCGTTCCAGCCAAATGTAATGTTACTCATTCCTGGCAAAGATCTTATCATTTCTACTCTACCTTGACAACTGCACTGTGCATTTTTCCCCACCTGACGTTGAACATTGGTTTTCTTTGGTGAGGATTCCGACACATTGCCAGATTGAACCTGCATGACGATTCCAACGTACAGATGAACCACAAATTTGTAGAAAACAGTTTACGAAATAAATACAAACTCTGCAGAAAATATAAGCCAAGAAACATAGGGAAACAAACGCAAAATTATGAAAATGTTCAAAAGTTTCTAAACTGAAAATTAAAGTTAAAATCAGAAAACTGCAAATAAACAATACAACAGAACAATAATCCTGCAATGTACACTGGCAGGGTTTTCTCATTTTTTTCCACTTTGGTTATTTTTTGTCTAACTGCGACCAAGACAAAACATCAATTGCGACTCCAGTGCTCAGATCGAGATAAGAGTACTTAAACTTTGCTAACGATGAAAGATTTGACAAAGTCTGAAAAAAGTGTCTGAGGCAAATCTTTAGTAACTGTCGGTGTCATAACTAATCTTATTAACTTTCCCGTGTAGAAACACAGGAATAAGCATCTATGAGAAAAAACCGCCATTTTTGTACATCAGAAGCTATAGAACAGTAACAAAAACAGTACAGAAGAACAATAAGAGACAAACAAAAACACGTAAGAAAAATTTTTCACCGTTAAAACAAAAATCAGAACCAGAACAGACACAACAAATTAACACATACTCACATCCAAAAAAAAATTTAACTGAAATCACTATAAAACATTTTTTTAAAATTCAAAACAAGAATTGGAACCACGAAACAATTTGTTCGTAATGTTTATGGAAAACACTTACGGGAAGCGGCCGGTTGATGTTTGCCGACGAAACGTCTCTTTTGTGAGAGATGGGCGGAAGCAAAGACCGAGGTAAGGGCATTGCATGCGGAACAACTCCGGATGGGTTGGAGGCGGTGGCGTCCATCGTAGTGAGAGGAGTGACAGTGTGATGACTGGCAGGTTGCGTTAAACTAACAGGCAGATTACTAGCGGGTGCAGGACGTGACTCTAACGTCGCATTTGCCGACAATTTGTGACCACGGAGCACCGTAAGGTTTAGCTTACGTCCCCGATCATCATCCTGCAGATTTGTATAACAAGCAAAGATGCCACTGCACCCTGTGCTGACGCGTATGCGGCCATCTGCCTAACTACACATCGTACTCATCAACAGCAATGCACCTAGTTTCCAGTGCAAACTGGCATCTCATTTTATCCAACAGCTGTAACAAAACTCGCAAATGTGACAGACTAGCTTAGGGTGTTAGACTAACGATCGCGAGGTTGTAGGTTTGCATTAACGCCCAGATGGGTCACTATCAAGCGGTTACTACTTGGATGGGTGAATGATGGTGGAGAGGTAAACCATTGAGGTATATAAACAAAACCAAGATCAACTCAGCCTTCCATCCCTCTAAGGCAGGTAAATCGAGTACCAGTTTGTCTGGCTGGGATTAAGGTTAGGGGTGTGTTCACCTGTGTTGAGTGGCAGCTAATGCTGTGAAATCCCACATGACAGGTGACGCTCCGTAGCTCTGTCATGAGTTTCATATTAAGAGTTATACAGCACCTTTCTACCTTTTTACTGACAGAGACAGTCGCCTTATAGCAACATTTGTTGAGACCTGAAAGCATGCTATAAAAATTAAACAATAGCATCTGCTATTCATCAGAATAGCCCATCCTCTGAAAAAATTCCCTCAATCAGGTGTTCGTAAATTGTTCAGAAATTAATCTTTTTAACCAATCTTTTACGAGCCACTTGGGCCAGTGATAAGCAGCTTAACCAAATTTTGTATTGTATGAATATTAACGTCATAATCTCAAATATTAAAGTTTTGAAAACTGCCTTATAGAAGTAACAGCACAAAAGCAGTTGCTCTGAGTAAGTTCTACCAGTAGTTGACATAAGACATACCAGTATGGAAGTTTTCATGCGGTCGAGTATTGCCGGCTTGGCAGGTCGAGATGCTATACTCGCCCTACGAGTCCTTGACACACTTGCACTGTGTGGTGTGGCTGCTGCCAGTGGGTACTCTGTCATCACACTGGGTGGTCGCACGCCCGCCTCGTAGGCCTCCAGCTGGAACTCAGACTCCTCTGGTAATGTATCTCTGTAAACAAGTAAGCAAAAAAGTAAGTAAGAAAGCTATTGACCTATCCGCTTTAAAGGTCCATGGCCACAGTCAAACTCACTCGTGCAATTTCTGTAGATTTAAATCAGACATTTAACCTCGCATATATAATATCATTAATATGTCGATTTGAGCTTCATAAATATATGAAATTAATGCGTGAATACAAACAAAATGCGGCATTACGTTACGTTATGCAAAATATTCTAATCTATCAGTGCCCGCAGTGACGTCATGACCCTAGCCCATATAGATCGTGAATATTAATGGCTAGCCGACGACGTCATCACTCTAGGCTAGGCCATAGCCTATAGACGTCATGAATTACTATTCATGACGTCTATAGGCTAAACTCATAACGTCACCTCAGGTCATCATGGCGGAGCGTTTTCTACGTCGTTTTCGTAGATCGTCGACTTCAAAGGTAAATTTTTCCGTGTTGACAAAACGCTGGGCGCCAATATTACTGTCAAAGTTATCATAAAATTTTGCACTTTCAGGAAAATGGATAAAATGTGTATGTTAATTTTGGTGACCACGGACCTTTAACTGTGAATAAACTTAAGTATGCCTGAATCCAGAATAGCTTGCCAGAGGAAACTGATGCGCTACAAAAGAAAGCCAAGAAAAAACTGGATGGACGTTATCAGACGAGATCTGAAAGACATAGACACTAGCTGGTAAGAAGCCAAAGAACTGGTGGCAGACAGAGAAGAATGGCATCAAGATGTAGCCCAATGTATCCCGCAAGATGCAGTTTTCCTTAGATTTCGGGCAAGGTGCCCAGTGTACTAGTAGAACAAGAGGTAGAAATGTCTGAGCTGGCCTTCAAAAGTCTATCACATGGTAGAATTGTGCATTCTGATGAGACACAATCAGTGCTGCTGTAGGTTACAGCATTGGATGCAATTATTTTCTTACGAGTACCGTTTTAAAGTAAGTAAAATGAATAAGTAAGTAAAACGTAAATTTATATAGCGCACCAATACCAAAAAAGCCTCTAATGTGCTCCATACATTAGTGCTCTGAAAAGAAAAATGTAGTACTTGGTACTTGTACTTGTACTTGTACTTGTGGCTATGGTACTTGCAACATATCTGGGAGTTGCAGCTGCAGAGATACGTGTGTAATATGGCATCCATCGCACCTAAGTCCTCTAACCACTGTCAGTCAAGAACGTGGCAACTAATTCCAACCAGTCAGTGACTGCTGCTTTAATTTAACGACTCAAAGCATTTCTGCTGTGACTTACAACCAAGAACAAAACCGAAAATGAAAATACCAAAACATTTTCAACTGAAAATGAAAGTAGACAAAAACATAAAAAATTTGTCATGCCAAAACGATTGCTAAGTAGTGGATAATACGTACTGAGTCATGAAAGTGCGATCCCTGGAAAAGAGAGCTTTACTGCGCACAGTGAGAACGCTGCTGAGAGGCAGTGAACTTGTTGAACTGGACTGAGGCGTCGGAGTGACCACAGCTTCGGACTACATATAACAACATGGGACATTATAACAACACCAACAAAACAAGCAGAGGAATAAAGACAGAGAGGGAAAGAAAGATTAAACCTACACGTAAACTAAAGACATACAAAAAATATAAGCAATACAAATAACGAAACATGCTGCAGCAAAAGCAGAGACACCGAGACAATAAACCGACAATGAGTTCCGACCACACGCAGTGAAATACTGAAATACACATAGTATCACAATCAACAACAACGGAGCGTCACCTGCCATATGGGATCGCACAGTGTTACATGGCACACGACACAGATGAACACGCCCTACCTTAACCCTAGTCAGACATAGCGGTACTCGATTTACCTACCCCAGAGGGATGGAAGGCTGAGTTGACCTTGGTGTTGGCTTTATACCTGTACGCAGGCAGTCACCCATCCAAGTACTAACCATTTGATAGCACTGACCCAAACGAGTGTCGACAAAATGGCAAAATACTAACATGTTCACTGGGTGGCTTACAAAACGTAAGTAACTAACTTTCATTAACGAACTGTCAAAATTCTATCACTAGACACATCCGTGTGAAGCCTGACATATACACAATCACCTCTAAATGAAAGCTAATCTGTAACTCACCTATTACAAAGAAGGCTATGTTTCACAAGGCAGTATAGCGACGCATTTTTGATGTAACAAGACTTCTGACAACTTACCTAATTGCCGTGGGTAGGCCTCCATCAGTGAAAGAATTTTCAGAACATCAATATATTATGATGCAGCTATGACGAAAAGCTGAATCATAATATACTGATCTGTTTGGCCTTACTTTTGTTAAGCCACTACATGCATATTTACATATAACTTTAACAAAACTAGAAATTTGGAGCAAAGCCCAACGGTGCAAAGTCCAATTGTGAGGAAATTTCAGGGGGTAAAATTCCTGCAGAAGCAAAGTCACATAGCCAGAAGTCAAATGCATTAGCATATGCAGAACGTGCACTGTCGACCTAGGGTAGGTTGAAATGAGACAACGGAACTTTTTTGTTTGTGAACCAAAGTTCACTAAATTTTTTGGCCCAACAGGAGAGGAGTTATAGTTGATCCCTTGCTATAACAATTTTGGATACCTCAATCCATTACACAGATAATGGCGGTCAATTCTAAAATTGTCCGAAATTGCGCGCAGTGCTGACTTTGAGTGGGTCGGAATAAGACAATAGAACTTTTTTGTTTGTGGACAGAATTTCACGATTTTTTTTCGCATTCAACAGAGAAAGGGCTGTTGTTGATCAAATGCTATTACAATTTTTGACATCTCGCTCCATTTCAGAGATATTCCCGGTTAAAATCGTAAGCTGTCCTAAATTGTGCTGATTTCTGAAAGTTTTTGCCTTCACAAATTTTAAGGGGGCAGTGCCCTTCAAAAGCTATACCCGCATTATCACCCCCACCTAAAGGCACATCATGTGGTAAAGTTTTGTGAGACTACTCCCCTTAGCTGCAAAGTTATAGAGTCTCATACACTACACTTTAAGCCAATCTTGGACCCTGTTTGAAAAAAAATTGTAAGGAAAACCAAATCTCCGGTGGGGGGTGCGTTAATAAGACTTGGTCATTCTACAGCGTGTGTAAAAATTTGGAGGCACAGCACCCCCTACGGGCTGAAATATGGTCTTCTGAAAAAGTTGATTTGGGTGGGTATGATTCCACCCTTAGATAATTAGTGGACCAAAGTTCACCAAACTTTTTTCGCCAAATGTGGACGAAATCGCTGTAGATCAAATATTTGACCGATTTTGAATATCTTCATCCATTCCGGAGATATTTGTCATCAAAGTCTAAAGTTGTCTGAAATGGGGCCAAATTTTGCATGTTTTTGGTTCTCAAAATTTCTGGGGGGAAGGCCTCCAAAATTTTGCACCTAATTTCCAAAATTCAGTCTAGTGCAGAAGATGGTGCAAAATTACGCGCCGATCAGTGGCAGAGCTCAGAGATTCCGTAGCAAACAAACAAATAAAAAAAACATCTGCAGTAAAATATAAGTCCGCTCCAAAAACTATCGTTTCCGAGCAGACCAAAAAGCAGACTACCTTGTCGCTAGAATGTGACTGCGAAGCGGGCGATACCAATGGAGAGAGGGGTGACAGCACGCTCGGATGAGAACCATCACGAAAGCTGGTTGGTTGCATTAGCCATAGAGCCTGCTGCTTCCAACTAGACCTGTCACCCCCTAATCCATCAAACTGCACGCATGAACTTAGCGCCCCTGCAAAACACATCAAATGCACATATTTTAGATGCAGCAGCTGCTGCTAGTATTACTATTACTGATTTGAAGGCTAACAAATAAAAAATGTGTATACATGAGCTCTTAATGGCAACCTATCTCCAGAGTGATGGAGCGTCACCTGCCATACCGGATAACATAGTGTTACCTCTCAGGCTGTCACTCAACACAAGTGAACACCCAGCCTTGACCCAGGTCAGTACTCTTGAAATTTATGCGCCCTGGAAGGATATACAGCTGTGTTGGTTTGGGTGTTGGTTATATACCAGGCCGGCCTGTCCACAGCCAGTCACCAATCCTAGCAGCAACCAAGCCTGGTGTAGAGCAACTTCATCAACCAAAACCAAGCCTTAGCCACAACGCCAAACTGCCACCACCTCCGTTATGTATGGCACCGATGTTTTCTGGCTGTATCGCATGGCCCTTCCTGTCACTCAACCAACGGAGTTAAACACTGACGTTTTGCCGAAATACTTGGATTCACGAAACAAGTTTTTGCAGTAAATCAACAGAAATGAATACCCACCTCCCTGAGATTGAAAAGCTTTGACGGCAATTGGCATCATAGAAGGCAAAATCTACAATGTTAAAAACATGCATGACACAATCACACATTGTGCACTACAAATAAGTATAATTCCCCTTTTCTCCAGTGTTTCATGCAACAGTTTACTCACTTACTCGATCAGAGATAAGGGGTAAAGTAGCAAAAAAAAACTTTGGAAACTGTCTGAGTAAGATCTTTTACATTACGTAGCACCATCGCCCAACTAACGCTGTCAGTGCATTCTATAAACTAAGATTCAAGCAAATGGGAAATTCAACACAAAGTGACTAATTTAAATCCACCTGGAAAATAGATATTATTTAAAACAGCATACATACGTCACTCTAGAAAAGTTAAATGTGTCTGTAGCTCTTCATGAAAACACATCGCAGAGCTACGGAGCGTCACCTGCCATATGAGATCACACAGTGTTGCTGCCACTCGACAGAGGTGAACTCGCTCCACCTTAACCACCAGCCGAGGAATAAAAGGCTGAGTTGTACTCCTTACAACTAGTTAGATGCATCTCAACTAAGGTAACTTATGTTTAACGATACCTAATCACGAATATAGAAATATTACCTTTGACATGAGATCATCGAATACGGCCGACAGTATGCTGTCACGCAGACAGGCAGCCGGAGTAACTGGTGGAAAACCCCGTTCGACATGACTGTCTGAACGCTGATGATACCGCACATCATCATCGCTGTGAAAAAAACCACACTCAGTTTCAGTTTCACTTTAGTTTTACCTCATATCTCAAATTAATAAATATATGCCTCTGATTCATCGCATTATATAAATATGTTCTGATGATTGACTGATTTACTGACTGCTAACAAAGAATTAATTCAGACAGGTTCTGATTATCATAATCATTTCAACATAGATGAACACAAGCTCTCAAGACTCAGACATGCCGGTAAATAATGAAGATAATTATTTTACTAACATGAACGCTTCTGTGATGTCTTTGCATAACATTGTACAAGACAGCAGTTCCAGTCATTGCATACTACGAAGAGATTTTGGGGTCATAACACTGCAAAATGCAGCAAAGCTGTTACAGATAGCTGAAAGATTACTACAGCCACGCCCTATTCACCAACGACCCCAAACGACTTTACCTGCCCTTTGCAGTGATGCTCCTGATGCAAAATAACTCTCTAGCCTGTGTTACCTATACTGCTATATCATATACCTAGCACCTGTGTGCCCGATATCACTAGTCTACACAGAAGCAGCATTAACAGTAACAGTAACAGTAAGACGCACACAGAACGATGTAACTGAACTAAACTGTACTGAAACGTTTAATTTTTAATGAACTGACCAATGGGCAAGCAGTAATGCATTACAGTAAGCACAATCTAATAGCGCCTGTGGCCTACGTGACTATGCTCACGTACGCATCAACCAATGACCAATGTTCATCAAAAACTAAACCGTTGTCAGTTCCGTTCAGTTACATCGCTCTGCCTTTATTGCCATCAAAGACTCTGTTGTCTTCATCGATCTTGGCAAAAGTTTGCAAGCTCTGATCACTACCAACTATTACTACTATCGATGCTACTGCTAGTGCTGACCCGGTGGTGTCGATGGCAAATATCTCCTCAACGTCTCCGTTTTGTGCAATGATTTCTTCGTCAAGGTGAGACAAGTCATTGGTAGGAGTGTTAGTGCGAGATGACCGACTAATAGGCAGAGTCACCATGACAGACGGCATCTGATGACCTGACACCGCTAACCTATATACAAACACATTAATAAACAAATATGAACGTCTTGTTTCAACATGTATGCAGCCGCCTGTCTGGTTGCTGAGGATCGTATGCACCTAAAGTGCACTGAGTCTAGTGTGTAGCAGGCGCTGAAGCCATTCAAGCGTGTGAGCCATAAGTTAGTATTCACGCAAAAAATGCATAATTTCCAGAGGCTTTTGACGTCCCTCAAGTTTTCGAGTTGAAAAATGGCACATCACTTACTCCTGCACTTAGGAACGTTCATTCAAATTCTGGCTTTCCTACACTTTTTGTTTTCGAGCCCAAACTGGACAGACAGATAAATAGACGTCAGAGAGAAAGAAGTACAAATAAATTAGCCCTATACGGGACTGCGGTCCACTCCTTTACGCCATGTCTCAAAAAAAACATCCCCAACATTTTTGACAGTAACTTTAAAACCATTATCAGATTTTAATAATTTTTGATACGAATATTCCTGACACAACTTGCCATCAAATGACCATTCAGTTGCCCACCTCACCCAACGTTATGGAAATTAGATCAAGCGAAATACGTGTTGAAATAAACAGAAAACCTAAAAAAAACATCCTCGACATTATCGATCGTAACTTGAAGAAAGGTTAGCAGATTTTAATAGATTTTGGCGGAAATATTTCTGACAAAAACTGGCTATTAAATAAGTGTTTTAGTTTCCACCTCACCCAACGTCTGTTTTTGCACTACCTGGGGAAATCAAACCAAGCATAATACGTGTTAAAATGAATGAAAAAAAACGTCAATAAATTCCATCTATCCTAATCTGTGGGCCCCAACAGGTGGTCTATCACAAGGGTTGACTGTCATGCAACAGTGTGTCTACCAGATAAAGTTTAGAAATGCTGTGAAATCAAAAAACGACTGCTACAGCCTGGATTGGTCTGAAGCAGAACATTATCGATACTGCTGTCAATAAATGGAGAAAGCATTTCCTTGCCTGTGTTCGCATAGTGGGCCAACACTTCAAGCAATTTTACTGCAGGCAGTTAAAAAATGGACAAGTGGATGAAATGTCAACCAAAGTGTCAGAAATGTGAACAAAATGTGTTTTTACGCGTTATGTTAATTAAGCAATCATATCGCATTGGATAAAAAAGTGATATTTTGCTACTTTTCTCCAGGTAGTGCAGAAACAAACGTTGAGTGAGGTGGACAACTGAATGGTCATTTGGTGGCAAGTTGTATCAGGAATAGTCGTGAGAAAAAATTATCAAAATCTGATAATTAAATTTCAAGTTACAGTCGAAAATGTCGGGGATGTTTTTTAAAGACACAGTGTATATTGATTTCGCAATGCTGCATACCAGTGAAGTTCAAAGTCACGTGTCACAAAAACCAAACTAAATGTCAAAAATCCTACCCAAAAAAATAGATACTGTCCCCTAGTTTGCGAATCAGTACTCATTTGCCAGCTCTCATTATAAATGGCAGAGGAGACCCTTTGACTAGAGTCTTTCTAGGAGCCAACAGTGAAACTTTGCTGATACCACCGTTTTCATAGAATTACAGAGCGTGACAAACAGACACACAGACAGACAGGCACCTCTACCATAGCTAAGACAGAGCTTCTGCATAGCAAGCTATGCTGACGCCATGTAAAAATGGAACAATTTCTAACGGTAAAGGTCTAGTGACCTTGACAGTGACCTTGGATCAGGTCATGTGGCACACCATCATGTAGCACTCATTAATCTTTACCTATGGGATACATTAATATTCATTAGAATCCAACAATCCACAAAAAGCCTTTAGCAGATGAACAAACGCACATAAAAACGGCAGACTGGCTTTACTAGGTCAACTTGGAAAATAACAGCAAGAACAACAACAGCCTAATAACAAGTGTGACACGAATTACTTCTCGATGCTGTGTCGAGTGCTGGACGGCTCATGTGTGGAGAATGGAGTGGGGTAAAGTTGAAAACCTTTATCAGTTTGAGCCACCATCTGATGTCCAACCACCCTGATACAACAATACACACACAGAGAAAAACTGCGAAATATTCACTTTATAATTTATAATTATTCAATTATATTACTGGGACGTCCACATTGATCTGTGCAGCACTAAACGCTAGTCCTGATTTTTGACCTTCTGAGTAGAAAATTAGGACAACAGTTACTCCTGAGGAATGTTCATGCCGATTGTGGTTTTTCCACATTATGTTACCCACAAGCAAAAATGGAGTCCTCAAGAAATTACTGTCCTCAACCTTGAGGAGAGCTCAATGACAAAAAATTGTGGCCTTGGCTTTGCTTTGGCCTCGACACCTTAAACTCTAGTCACTAGTTTTGAAGTACCTAGTCTGAGACATTGAAACTATGTTTGTATGGGCATTTGTATGGTTCATTACCATTTGAATAAGTCTGAGCTGGCTTCTGATGCATAGTACAAAACTGTCATACTAACTTTATTTACTTACTTACTTAGTGCCCTTAGCCTCGAAGATCAGTGGCTGTGGCGTTGAATATGCTGGCCTCCAGCCCATCTCTTGTTTCCGGTTAAGAGCCAATTGACGCTCGAGACAAACAAGATGGTCGGAGACGGACAGGACGGTCAGACAGACCAACAGGCAATGCCCATAATGCCGCCTACTATGGCGGTCGCATAACAACTCAAGCTGGTGCATAATGCCTATTGCGTGCATACCGTAAGTGCGGGAAAGCGGACGTCCAGTCGCGGCATTCACAGGCGAGCTGTGTCGACTGATGCCTGCTGAGCGGCGGTTCATACATGACGATATCAACCTCATCCAGCATCTGCTGCACTCGACGAGACGCCACGCGGTCAAAGTCCTGTACCAATCAATTCATCTTTTATACAAGTCAGTCACTCTGTCAGTCAATCCACCAACCAACCAACCAATCCAGTTTAAAATATAGCAGAACAAGTGCTGGATTAAAGCCAGTTGCTGGTTACAAGTTACACCAATCCGTTTACAGTTAAACTGGTGACTAAAGGTGCGTACACAGAGCAACAGAAATGAAATGAAAGCCGGAGACAAAACAGGCAATACTAAATATATAAAGATAGAATGCACAAGTAAAATAAAAATTACAATAAAAATACCATTCTGTATAGGTAAAACTAGGGAGCAACTTCCGAACAAGCAAATGGCAATTACCGAGAGCAAACCAAACGCGCCGTGTTAGTGCGAGATACGCGTTATTTTCTTCAGGTTTTTAACGTCTAGTGATCTTACACACTCATTTATTGGCTTTTCTAGGATCTTTTTTTGTTTTAAAGTTAGGAGTCAGTACGTGACAAACAAACAGAAAGACAGGCAAGACCCGTAATGCAGCGGCTTATTAAAACTGTTGACAGTGGCGCAGCCAAGGGGGCTTATGGGCCTACCCCCCCTAAAGCTCAGCCTCCCCCAATCTCCCAGATGAGACAAAAACACATGTTTAAACTGCAATAAATGTGCCAATTTGATCAGTTGATCATCAGGAAAATAATTAAAACTGTTGCCACTAGATCTTATGTTTTAAAGCTACAATGCACTAAATTCGATTTCGGCTAGGGCTCCACCCCAGACCCCGCTGGAAGAGCTTACAGCGCTCCCTGAAGCTCCCTACTTTTGAAGTCGTACTTCTAAGGAAAGGGAGGGGACAGAAAAAAGGGACAGGAAGAGGAGAGGTAAGGAGGGGAAAAAGAGAGAGAAAGGGGGGAAAGAAAGGGGATGGGAAGAAGGAGGAAGGTAGGTTGAGGCCCCCAATTCACATTTCTGGCTACGCCTCTGCCGCATAATAATAACACGGGCTGATTGATGGAGACTGTCAGTTCTAAAAGCTAACTCCAATAAACCAGACTTCCAAGCCATGATTAGGCCTACCATGATTACGTGCTGTGAATAATTAAAACCCAGCAGCAGAAAGATATAAGTGTCTAAGCTATGGTGCATCGTAATGTGCCCATCATTCAAACTGATCAGTCAATCACAATTATACAGTTACAACACTAAAATATTTTTCTGTAGCGCCCACTATCAACGGCAGCGCTTCACAATGATGAGCTGCGCCTAAAATACTAAAAAAGCAAACAATCAAACGAACACAAAATGATCAGTGTGGTAATTAATTCATTCAGTCGGTAAGAGGTCTATGAAAACAGCCAAAACCAGCAATATGGAACATAGCCCAACATGAGGCCACCCGGCGCCGTAAGTCCGATAGCGGAAAAAGTTTATGGGCTGAAATTCACCCGGTAGCAAAGTCACGTGGCCCGAACTCAAGTGCATTAGCATACGCAGAATGCGTGTTGTCGACTTAAGGTGGGTCTACATCGGTACCTATAACTTTTTTGTTAGTAGACTGAAGTTCACCCATTTTTTGTTCAATGCAGTAGGGATTGCTCTCAATGAAGTTTGTTTCTTGTTTTCGATATATCAACCGGTTCTTGAGATATTCGCAGTCAAAGTCAAAAGTTATCCTAAATCGCGCTGAATATTGGACATTTTTGCCTTCCCAAATTTTAAGTGGGCGGTGCCCCCCAAAGTTGTATTCCCGTTATAACCCCCACCTTGCGGCACGTCACGTGGCAAAAGTTTCATGAAGCTACTCCCACTAAGGCCAAAGTTATAGGCACGCATTTACTAAATTTTAGGCCAATTCATGACCCCCTTTAAAACAATTGTAAGGGAGACCCCCGTCTCCGGTAATGGGGTGCGCTATAGCGAGACTTGGTAATTCTCTAGCGCATGTAAAAATTTTGGGGCGCAGCATTTCCTAGGGGCCGAAATATGTTTTTCCGAAAAAGTCGATTTCGGTATGATTCGATCTCTATATTCCGTAGTTAGTGGACCAAAGTTCACCAAACTTTTTTTGTCCAATGCGAGAGAAATCACGGTAGAAAATGAACCTGTCCGATTCTAAATATCTTCGTCCCTTCCGGAGATATGCGCCGTCGAATTTTGAAGTCATCTGAATTCGTGCCAAATTTTGTTTTTTTGGCACCTAATTTTTTTGGGCGCCCCCCAAATGTTTGGACCCGATTTTCAAAATTCAGCGAAGTACAAAAAAAGTGCAAAATTTCTCGGCGATCGGCCGACAGAGCTCACAGATCTCGTGGCGAAAAAATAAAAAATAACTAAAAATTAGGGGCAAAGCCAAACGTGAGTCTGCCTAGCGCCGTAAGTCCGACTGGGGGAAAATTCAGAAAACGGAGGGGGTAAATTTCCCCGGTAGCAAAGTCACGTCGCCCAAACTCAAATGCATTAGCATACACAGATTCAGAATGCCCGGGCAATGTCAACTTAGGGTGGGTCAACATGTGCGCCTATAACTTTTTTGTTAGTGGACCAAATTTTCACAAGTTTTATTTTGTTCAACGCGGGAATGGCTGTCGTTGATAACGCCGTTTTCCCTTTGTCAATATCTCTATGGGTTCCAGAGATATTCGTGGTCAAAGTCGAAAGCTGTTCGAAATTGCACCGAATTTTGAACATTTTTGTACTCCCATATTTTAAGGGGCCGATGCCATTGCCCCCCCAAAAAAAAGTTGTACCCGGATTATCACCCCACCTAGCGACACTTAAAGTGGCAAAGTCTCGTAGGGCTTTTCCCGCTACCCCCGAAGTTATAGGCGCACATTCGGTAAATTTTAAGCCAATATTTGACCCCTTGAAAAATTTGTAAGGGAAACCCCCGTTCCCGGTGGGAGGTGCGCTAGTAAGATCGGTCATTCTCTAGCGCGTGTAAAAATTTGGGGGCGCAGCACCCCTTAGGGCCAAAATATGGTCTTTCGAACAAAGCGCTTTGGGTGGATACAATTTGACCTTCATATCTCCATTGTTATTGGAAAAAAAGTTTACCGGACTTTTTCACCGAACGCGGAAGGAATCGCAGTCGATCAGATACTTGTCCGATTTTGTATCCCTCCCGGAGATATGCGCTGTCGAAGTTTGAAGTTGTCCGGAATAGCGCCAAATTTTGCATGTTTTGGCCCCTAAAATTTTTCCGAAGACAGCCCCCGAAATTTTAGACCGGCGTTATAAAATTCGGCCTAGGTCTGATCATCGTGCAAAATTTCGCATCGATCCGCCGACGCATTTCGGAGATCTCGCGTTGAAAAGAAGAAAAACAAGAAACATCTGCAGTAAAACATAAGTCGGCTCCGAAAACTATCGTTTCCGGGCGGACCAATAACAGAAAGATAAAAAATTAACACTAGAGGAAGGAAATATGTAAAAATATTTTACTACAGATACACCCCCTCTCCAAGTTTCTTAACACGCCCGTGCCAGGTCAAAAACGGGAACGCGGTCACTGGCTAGGCGAGCGACGTCTGTCATCAAAAATTAACCTGCCCGCCGTGCTGTAGTCAACAAGTTGTTTATTGTATGGAGACTGGAGTGTAATTTACTGGCCAGAGAGCGACCCTGACGGGTTAGTGTTCTCATGACGGGCAGCGCGCCAAGCAGCAGCAGCAGCAGCAGCGGCAGACCACACACGAAGCATTCACTGCTGCCTATGTACGTGCGTTCACAGCCACTGCACTGACGACGCACGGTTGCAAAAAACCAAAGTTTTTAAAACAAGCCCAACCCAGTATCTGGGGAGGGAGGTTAACGTTATAGCAGTTTTTGTTAGAAAAAAAGCCCAACATGCTGGGTTTTAACATTTCTACGGGTTTTCAGCTGTATATGCTCTGTGCACTGCATGAAACATACCAATATTCCCAAATATGTAGGTATAACTGTTTAAAAGACGTAGCGATAATAAAATATATCATTGTTAGTGTAACAAGAAACAAAATTCAGATTAAGCTCCGGTGGGTTTTTAGGTTAGTTTATCACTGAGTTTTGGGGTATCTGGTTGGTGGCGTAGCATAGTGGTTAGAACGTCGGTCCTGACCGGCGGACTTTCCTTATCCTGCGCTAGACTGATGGATGGCTGCTTGATCACTTTGTGGGTACGGCGTCCGCTATCAGTCAACCAACAAGGCCAACTCAGCCTGCCATCCCTCCGGGGTCGGTTAAATGAGTAGTAACCCATTATATGGGTTACGGAAAGTGGGTCTGGGTCTTAGCGGAGTTCAATCGAAGTCGGCTGGCCTTCAACCATGCCTCGATGTCGACGAGACACGCAGTGAGACGTCGGACGACAGCTTCAACGTAACCGAGAGCAATGACCTTGGATGACCTTAAAAGAGGGGGTTTATGGATTTTTTGGCGATTTTGGGCTGCGAGACACATTTCAAGAGCGAATTGCGCCGAGGTCAATACAGACAGACCAAAACAAGCTGCGTATGAAACTTTTAGCATTGAACGTAGATTTCAACGGTTCAAGTCTCGACCGTCTAGGTTCAAGGAAACCTGTGCACGAGGGCATCGAAGAGCGGTACCACCTAAAAGTCGTTATTTGACCGTTGTTGGCCAGTCTACCGCGAAAACAGTTGCAGATAGGCATGGATATGCTGCCTATCACAACAAGCCCTATATTTAGTGACGAGCTTTTTAGTCATATAAACATCGATGACTTTGAAAGACCCTGAACTCCAAAGTAAGGAGTTTAATTGTTTTTTTGCAATCTTCGACTGCACGGCGCACTTTAAGAGTGAAATGCGACGAAATGGCTGGAGATAGACTAAGACAATTTGCGAACAGGAACTGCTATAGGCTTTCGCGCGTCTCGTGAGCATTAGATCAAATTTCTTGTTTGAAACTCGTTCAAGACGCTCCCCTGCAGGCGCTAGTCAACTGGGCAAGAGGATACCCGCAATATTCTTGCCTTTATTCCGACAGTACAATAATAGGCATAATGACTGAGAAAATGTCGGCCCAATGCCGACATACTGTGCAATCGTCCGCCTGCCTTTTGACCTTGTCAACAGAAAATTAGCATGTCGGTTCCTCCTCAGTGACCTGAGCAACGCACACGTCAATTTTGGTTTGCCTGACCATTTCTATTTTCGAGTTAGAACTTAGGAGCCCGTACTGAACAGACAGACGAATGGACAGATGGACTGGCGGATAAGACGCGCACTGCGACCTATTAGGACGACCGCAAAAGCAAAGTTGGCGAAATAAATACATGCTTTATTGCCTTACCGTAGACGTCAGTTAAGCCCGCATCCAGGTGAATGCATTGGGCCACATGTTGACACCATTCTCTCTCTGTCGCCAGTTCTTTGGCTTCTTCCCAGTTAGTGTCCAAAGTCCATTCTTTCAGATCTCGTCTGATGGTGTCTCTCTGGTTTTTACTCGGCCGTCCCGGTTTTCTCTTGTAGCCCCTCCATTCTCACTGTATTGCCTGAAGAGGTATTCTGAATTCCTTCATTCTTAGTACACGTCCCAGCCACATGCTGTATAATGAAAAATAAAGTTAAGTAAAACATTTTACAGCAGTGAATACAGGCTTGACTTACGTCTTCGCTCATGCTGTAGAGAGAGCTGAGTTCCGTCATGCTGCCACTAGCGAATGACTGGGATAGCATCATGCCAGCGACACCGGCAAGTCCTTGCTGTTGATCAGCATCATCGTCCACTGACTGTATGCTGTCACGCCGGCCACTGCCCGCCATCCCCTTGATGTCTAGCGACACGTCACCATCCACCCTGAAACAATAACGGACCTAATTTTAACATAACTATGTTATAAATAATACAGCACTCGATCAAAAGCTCCAGACCAAAATAGACGATTTCAGATCTAACAAAACCTTCATTAATTGAAGCACAGAATTAGAATCATTTAGCAGTTTCGCACGCAGTTAGCTCAAGTTTAAAACTGGAAAGAAATGTAAGCTTACTACACCAAGATTAGATTAGCACACTTCTGTCCGAGAACAAAAATGGGAGCACAAAACCGAGACCGAGACCGAGACCGAGACTAATCTGTTCTTTACTCCATCCAAGACTATTCCAGCCATTAATAAATGCAGGCTTTTTGCTGACGACACATTTGGACGAAGACCACACATATCTCCGGAAAAATTACCGACAATTATGTCATTTTTGCAGGTAATTTAAAAATGCTATAGAGTGCAAAAATTTTCGACATTCATCTACAAGATGTTTCATAAAAAGCACCTTTTTGTTTTTTTCATAATTCATTCAAATGATGGTCAATTTACACAAAATTTTAACCAGTTATAGCTGAAAAAATATTAAATCAAAATATTTCAACAAAATATGGCAGTTGGTTAAATATTCTTTGCTAGTCGTGACGTAACGCTGACGTCATAATGTGTCACGGGTACAAGCTTGCTTGTCTCAACCGGTGCTGTCAGCTGCTAACCTGCTTCGATGGTAAACTTAATCTGGTTCGCTGATGAAGAATGTTCATCGTGTCAGCACTAAGCAACATGAGGGCATGAAATCAGGCGTCTCGCGATCCAAGAATGCGGCCATTTTGCAAGCTAGGTGTGCCAGTGCACTGTCTTGCTCGAACATGTGAAAGTTAAACTATCCCCACAGACACGAAAATGAAATTGATTTGCATGTTTTTTTTGTAAAACTTTACGAATTTGTCATGAGGGAACCAGATTTTTCACCATCAGAACAAGGTAGCAGCTGATAGCACCGGTTGAGACTAGCAAGCTTGTACCCGTGACACATTATGACGTCAGCGTTACGTCACGACTAGCAAAGAATATTTAACCAACTGCCATATTTTGCCGAAATATTTTGAATTAGTATTTCTTCAGCTACAAATGGTAAAAATTTCGTGTAAATTGATCATCATTTGAGTGAATTATGAAAGAAAAAAGGGGTCCTTTTTATGAAACACCGTGTATAATATCGTACAATTTACAGTTTCCTGCATCGCATAAAAAGATCATAGATGCATTGCCATGGTTTAGCATTCATAAAAGCTTTTACGGCCCGTGTCAATTCATTTCATGTCCATAAATAATAAAAAATACCGTCACAACGCCATTAGGTCTAAGTAATTTTCGACAGCCGGCAAAATGTACCATTATACTATTCCATTAATATTCATTAGCGGAGTGACGCAACCAAAGGCTTAATGGGGTTAGCAGCTTAGCCGGGCGCGGTTGCCAAGTTGCTTCAGAGAAACATGCAATAAAACCGCGCGCTTGGAAACTGCAAGCCAGGACGAGCACGCCGTGCAAATATAGCCCACAAATAGCCGCAATGATCGACGAGGTGCCAAAGTGCTGACGTGCTAGCGTACGCACTACGCACGATATAGCCGTATTAGTCCACTGCGACCAAGTAATGTTTTATTTATTGAGCATATAATTACACTAACGCCATAGCAGCGCAGCAATTAAACCGAAACCTTCGCCACGACACACCGCTGAAACATGCATGCAACAAACGGCGTGTTTAATGAGGGACACTGGGGACAGGGTCCTGCCCCTAACCGCTAACAATTTTTAACATACCCCTAGTACAGATTCAAAGGTGTATTGCTTACATAATGCACGAAATCGCATAGCTTACGTAATTCAAACAAAAACCAAAGTAATTAGGCAAAAAGCGGAATAGCCACGTAGCAGCATAAAACTAACGGTTTAGCTGCAATTCGTAACTGCAGGTTTTAGATGAAGGTTAGACCCAGAAATCTCCCATTCCCATAAAAGTCATCACAGGCGCGCGGTATAGCGCAGCCCTGTGTTAATGGCGACCGGCTAAGACAATGGAGAATGGCAAAATTCGACCAATCGCAGATCCGAGACCCCTCAACCGATCGACAAAAAATTTGTAACAGGTGATTACGTCCGCAAGAGAACCCCATGTGCAATATTTCATGCAAATCCGTCCATTGGGGACTTCTCGGCAAATAGGTGAAATATATAATAACTGTTTTTTTTTATTTCCGAGACGCCTACAATTAAGTCAGACCGGTCAGCGAATTTTTACGCGCGATGGCTCAAACGACGCGGTTTCACGCAAGGGTGCCTTTTTAAAAGTAAAAAATTCAAAGTCAATATTTAACCCCTCAAAAATCCCCTCAAAGTTGAAAATTGGGCCTAAAAATAGACTTTGAAATTTTCGCTCCACAACGCTCAGAAATTGTCACCTATAAACGGCCTTTAAACATTTTAGCTCGGTAACATAACACAATGGTCTAACGGTAACATCGTTAATCGCATCAACATAAAAGTTACCCAACTCTACGCAGAGCTAAGTTATTACTCAATACAGGTGAACGATTCGGATAATAACAAATCCGATTCGATTCGAAAGAATTTCGATTCGATTCGATTCACTGGCTGTGGCGTCGCAGCAATAGGGCAAATGGTAATGGGGGCAGCTGCGAACCACAAATTTTTAACTGTCGAAAAATTGTCAAAGTTCTTCTCGTCGGAAAATGTTCCTTTAAAATGCCAAATTTGGGGCCGGAAACCTCTATTTTAGAGAAATTTTAGAAAAAAAAGTTAAATGTTGAGCACCCATAATCTTTTCTGTTAAAAATTTACAACTTTCTGTCAGAATTCTGTATAGTGTCTGTGGAAAAATTGCAACTGCTGGCCCTGCCCATTTTCTGACCCACGACACCTCTGTTGACTGGTGATTCATAAACTTTGGTGAGTTGCAGTTTTGGCCTATACTATTGTACGAAACACTACCGCACCAACGTCGGTAGACCAACCTGGAAGAACTAACTGAAACTCGTAAGTAAAACAAATCTCGTCGAGGAAGAGAGAGTTACTGGTAACTTAACGTCACCGGTTGTGCCCTCGGAAGCTCGTGACAAAGTGATAGTGAAGTGAAACTGAACGAAAGTTCTGTGCAACGCGAACGCGTGCATGCAGTCAGCGCAATCAGCGCGCAGAAACACGAGTTTGTCAACAGAACTTGGCTTTAATATTTGAGGAAATTAGTGAGTCAAATTGAAATAAGCTTAAGCTCGATTCGCTCTGTCGAATCGATAGAGCGAATCGATTCAAATCGATTATTAAGGGCTCTAGTATTCAGACGGCTAATAGTTCGCGGTATCGTTTTCTTATGTAAGCAGCCATCCAGGTCAACTCAACCTGGCCAACCCTGCGTGGGTAAGCGCAATAAGTAGCCTACTAGCGAAGGCTGGGGTGTAAGTTGCAATATAGCACCAGTGCGCACGGCGCAACAGCTTAAAGTTATACAGAACCGGTACATGATCTTAAATGAGAAAAAAACCAAAACATTTGCCAAATGTTTTTTTTTCATTTACGTACGCATAACCTAAAACAAGAAATTTGAGCTAATGCTGACGAGACGCGCGAAAGCCTATAGCAGTTCCGGTTC
>Ga0056128_1001459_pt1 | contig 26381 bp, 14 predicted proteins | sample WorMetLIZISLAND2_FD_71113 | JGI IMG/M metagenome (GOLD analysis project Ga0056128, IMG submission 71113) | Marine gutless worms symbiont microbial communities from Max Planck institute for Marine Microbiology, Germany - Olavius geniculatus... ... | reverse complement strand
CGGCGTCTCGGTCTCGTAGCCCCTGCTAATTGGGGGGTGTCTCCATGCTTCAGGGGGGATGGAAGGCCCTGATAGTTACTGTAAGACAAGTTTTTGCTGTATGTAGGGTGTTCTTATTGTACGAAGCCAGAGTTGTGAACAGCTTGCTAGGTAATTTTAACTTTGGGATTGGAAATCTCCCCTAAATCTGGCAGTGCCGGGCACTGCAAGATTTAGGGGGAGATTTCCAGGGCTCGCTCCCAGGCCCCCTCACATCAGGGCTCCCCAGGTTGTACATTGCAGAAATTGTTTAACTTTTCGCAAAGGCGACGGATATCACTAACCGTAAACATTTCAATAAAATTTTACAGACAACGTCAACTCTTGATGTGACATCGTAGTTAACAGAAGCGTTTTTATTATTGGCCAGCGCAGATTTCGGTCTCTCTGTATTTATATTGCAAATAAGAAATTTATGAACGTATTTGTCAAAGCTTTCACAAAATCACATATCCCGGGGTCTTACGTTCGTAAATCCGGCTGCAGAGTGAAGAATTGTCGTGCGTATTTTGTGCTGCTTGCGTTAGCACTCCAAATTGTAGCTGTTTAACGCTTCATGACGTCATAAATTTTAATGACATCACATCCGCTTTAAGCTCATACGAGTATGGGAGAAATCTAACTTTTACTGGTATGTAAATTTTACAAAGTTTGTTAGTTTAATATACGGGGCCCTATCGAGTTGTAAACTTCACGCTAATTTTTTCGTACGTATAGTTTTTCACGGCCGGCACAGATATTGGCCATCGAATATTTACAATCGCAAATAAAAAATTCACGGTCGTACTTGTTAGGGCTCTCATAAAATTACATGTCCTAGGGCCTTGTGTTGGAAAATGCGACGGTAAACTAAAGAAATGTCATGCAACAGCGAGCCCAATTTTACGCTGAATGCGCTGGCACTCCAGATCGTTCCTGTTTAACGTTCTATGACGTCATAAATTACAATGATGTCGTATCCGCTTTAGGCTCATACGTGTTTAAGAGAAACATGCGTTTTATTGGTGTATAAATTTTGCAAATTTTTTCAGTCTAACATATCAACTTGCAAAACTTTTTGAACGCCCTTCGTAGCCTTAGTTTTTTCGTAACAATCACAGTCGATGCGATGAAATGTGTCTAGAAAGATAGACGTCACAGAGGCCTATTTTAGTACCGCTACTCACTCGTAATATTAAGTTTCGTTATTAAAACTGTTTTAAATTTATTACTGATAACTTTTCACTGACTTTAAAAATATCTTTCTTTGCTATGTTGTATGTGTTTTTAAATAAGTGGGCAAATTAATAAGTGAATCTATATGCCTAGCGTGAACAACACTTCAGATAACTATTAAAGTTTAAAGCTACACATTTTATTTTATTTACACAGAGCAACCTGCCAAGTAACGTCGTCTTTACTGTCAATTTCTCGACGCGACGATTGATAGTCTCTAGACATGCGATGAGTCATAGGCGACAGGTGCTTTGTAGTATAATACCGTTGCACTGCAGCCTCTCCACCACGAAGTTCGATTACACACTGACGTCGTCGCTTCGTTATTCTCTCAATGTGTGACCTATAAACACGCATAATAACATGTGTTGGTGTATGTTGTACAAAAGGTTAAGCCAACGACACACGAGCCGCATGTGCGGGCCCGCTCAAAGGGGCTCGTTTGTTGCTAAAATTGGGTGTGCGGCCCGCATGTGAGGCTCGTGTGTCGCTAGCTTTACTGACAAAGATGTCTTCGACGCCTCCTCCCCGGCAAACCTCTCACACAGTGCGGTCGACGTGACGACATTCTGAAAATTAAGCTTATACATTCTGCTATTTCGCTTATTTTTATCCGCTTTGTTGTGGCCCAATAGAAATCGTTTTAAGATAGCTGCCAAGTTTCAAGTTGTCTATTAGCAGTTATCAAGTCATTCTAGCGCAATTTTTGTTTACTTTGATTTTCATTTATAAAGTAAAATTGAGCGACAATTACGCTATAGGCCTATCGTAACTCTTCGTTGAATAGTTCTTGTTTGGTCAAAATGAAATCTGTGAATTTATCTTAATGAAATTCGTACACGAAAAACGGAAAACACGCACGTATCACTATGAACCATTCTACTGTCGAGAGGAAACTATCAGTTCAAAATCAAATCTTGTTGTTTCAATGACTCGCTGTGTGCTTATTTCAGGTTTTCTGACAGTGAGCATCATTTTACTGCGGATACGCACGAAGCTTGTATGATATGGATGCAAGCCTTACAGGTATTTCACTAATTCCAGTATACTATATTGGACATAAACTTATAACGCAAGTCCGCAAATTATCGCAATGATCAACTTTAACACCGACAACATTCATAGCACAAACCTATTTTTTGACCCTCGACGCCACTAGCAGCCTATAAGCTGCGTGCCGTTATAATGATATGACAAATAACATGATGCTGCTGCTGATGATGATTAGTGATAATGAAAACTGACAGTAGTGATGACTGGGGCCAAATGTCTGCGTTTTTGCGTTTTGTATTGCAGGCGTTGCGTAACCGATACAACATCGAGGAAGACGCGCGTCGTGATTCGCTGACATTGGCTGCGTCCACGGCGTCCGTCATTGCATCAGCGGGCACCTGTCTACTGCCGGACCATTTGACCAACTGCCACGTAAGTCTATCTCTACTCGTAATAACGCAGTCCTGGAAGCCAGAGTCATTTTAAGAAATTAATGTGAACAGGGGTGTGCGTTTCAAACGTACACTTTTGGGCGAAATCACTCTTGCAACGCAAGCGTTTCCGCCTGTTCCTACTCATGTCTTCGTAGAGTGATCTGTTTGTCTGTCGTTTGTCACATTCGCTCGCCCTGCTTAAGCCGTTAGACGAATTTCTTTGCCATTTGCCAAATGCACTTGTTGTCTTAAATAGGGCCCGGCCTTGACCCTAGGCGGAGGGGAGATATAGGAATCAAACCCGCACTCACAACACGTAATTGCAAATGGTGGTTGATTAGTATTAAGACGCAAGCCACCATCTCCACTTCTGGTTCAAACAACATTTGCGCTTATGGCGAACAGTGCGTCTCATACGACGTTAGTTTCGACAAATTTTACGAAATTGCACGACAAAGGGAGGCACACACAACACCTTAAATACACCTTGCTAGAAACGTGGTGTAAGGAAGAATGGACGCGGTTCGGTATTAACCATGCAAGATGCCAACAGTAATCGATGTGTATGGATTTCTTCGCTCCTCCTTGCTTTGAAAATAGCCTTGGAGCCGTTATTGTGTTTTATTACCACAAACGTTAAGGGAAAACGTCAAAGCGTTTCTACGTTGAATACAAAAGCAAAGACATTTTACGTGACGCTTCGATTTGCTTCGTAATAGTTTTTTTCACGTTCATCAAAATTCGTCACATTCAGTAAATCTAAATACGACATTTTTTATTATTTTATCAGCAAATGACGGTTTTGTGCAACGTTGTGGGTTAACTGTGCAAAGGGTGATGCGGTCGTCGACCGTGTGTCGTCGCCGTGGTGGTCGTCTAGAGGAGTATTTCATCGCAGCTCATCGAGCCTGTTACGGCGCAGTCTCAGTAACAGTCTGTCCTATGATCAGCGTTTGCGTCGCAGCGGCTCCCAATGCCGAGCGGCCTTCAGCAGCAAAAGCGTCTCTCTCGACAGCGGACTCGTCTTTTCTCCAATTCAAGGTTCGCCGCCGACTTTTTGTGCTCGGCTCTAGCTGTAAGCTTAGTGATGTTACGAGCAATGCAACAAAGACACGAGGTTTAATGGCAAGATCAACATCGAAACAAACAGTGGCTTCTATCCCCCAAATCTGAAATCGAAACCGGGCTCAAGTTTTTTTCACTATTGAACTCAAGTCCCCCCTATTCGAGCTCTTTTTTTCCTTGGTTTGCTTTCCATCCGCTCCTTTTCCTTCTTTTTCCTTACTCCCTCTCCCTGTGCTTTATCTGCCTTTTCTTCCGCCTGTAGATTGCCCGGAGAAAAATAAAAGGAGGAGTTTTGATCTACGTTCAACACAACTTCCTTTCTATTTTCGCTGGAAGTGGAAGCTGCGCTTACCAGGTATAGGGATAGAAGTCCCTGAAGGCCAAGACCAACGGCAAGACTTCGGGCTGCAAGGTTAAGGCCAGGCATTGGTTTTACTAAGGCTAAGAACAAAAAGTAAAACTGAGAGGCAGAAGCCTGATATTTCTAGCTTTAGCCAGTGGTCTTTGCCACGTGATCATCGTCGTCGACAGCATTATCATTTTGTTTCACCATCAACATAAACCACAAAAACCTCGTCGTCGTCGTCGTCGTCGTCATAAGTTGTGTACCAACAGCATATTGTCTCATGCCGGTGCAAAACTGAATCGTGAAGTGTTTTCCGCATAGCATGTTTATGTTTAGGACAGAAAGCAATCTAATTATAGTTGAGTAATATTTACGCATTTGGATAATCTCTTTTCACTGGCTGAAAATATAGAGTAAGTTTATAGTTCGAGCTGCGGTTTGTTTCCGCAACAGTTTAGTTTATTTCTAGTTGATCCAGTCTAGTCGAGCGAAGGAACGCCGTGAAGACATTGAGAGCAACAAGGTTGTCGAGTGTGTGACATTCAGTACTGTTCGTATTACAGGTGGTTCATATGAAAATCCGTTCAATACTTTATACTGCATCGACCACTCCGAGCCCGACAAGCTCAGTATATCCGACATTACAGACACTGATGACGTCAACACATATCCCAGTGACGTCATCGACGACGCTGATCTGTCGTCACCACGTGGATCTCTGTCATGTGAATTGTTCAGGTAGACCCGCACTACAGGATACAAAATCAGCTTTTAGGGTGGTCACATAAATGGAGTCGTCTAGCTTTGTTAGAAATAAATCAAATATTAACTAATTTATGGATTTTTTTCTGGCACACACGCTTTCCACGTATTCTTGGCCTATTCGGCGTGTGCATCGACGTCTTTACTACTTGTGGGGTGTTGTCAACTAAATTTTTCATTTCCACGCGCTACGGCTTTGAATTACAGTTTTGTAAATTGTCTATACTGTTTTAATGGTAATCCTTTTTTACAGTAGCTGGGAAAATTACGAAAAAATGTTTAGTAAGTTTCAACGTATTTTACTGATAGTGTGTTTTTGTACGTAATATGTACATGTTGAACACAAACATGCAAAAATTCGAGCACGATCGCCAGGAAGTTTCAAGCGTTCTAGACAATACTTTTACGAGTACTGCACGCTAGAGGCCTGCGCGGGAACACATAGTTGTTTCGATTTTCATTCCTCATGTCAATTTTATTTTCCTCACCTTTCCCTCAGCAACAAAATTTCTTCCATCATCTTCCCCTCACCCATCAGGCTATTCTTATTTCCCGCCCCATTCTCTCGCAAGAAAATCGATTTACAATTGATGCGTATAGACGTACTGAATAGACCTGCGAAGTTGCAGGCAGACAAATGCAATAATAGCTTGTCAAAAATTGAGACTCCAAGTTTATAACTTGTCATCAAATGCACTGCAAAGACACAACATGCGGCATGTGTACATTGTGCAGGTACAAGGCTACGGATCTGGACTCGAGTGACTCGGCACTGGACGCAGGCTGCAGCGGCTGTCAACAGGTGCCTGATGTGACGTCACACATGACGCAGCTGCAGCAACAACTGCTGTATGCTCACTGCTTTGTGCCACGTTTTCTATCGCTAATCAATCAGTTGACTAATCAATCTCTCGTCGCCTTATTGACGATGATAAATGCTGCAGGGCAGGCCTATAATAGTGCAGCTGCAGTGAAACGAAATCACAGTATCACGCACACAAGAAACATACAAAAAAACCTATGTGACCTTAATCTGTGACGTATGACCTCGATATTCAATAGAGTTCTAGAGATTGCCAAAATTTTATCAGCGGTTCGTGAGTCACAAACATGCAGACTTCGTGTTTTACGAGCTGAGTTAACTTCTGCATTCTGCCGACAACTGGCTATGGATTTTCTTGTTTTTTAGCGGGATTAGTGTTTGCTTTTTTTTATATCACTGCAATGTATAGTCGCAGTGCATCATTTTGGCCGTTGATGGTCTCAGAGTTTAGTACATTTCTTACTTATCTACTATGAAAGTCAAGCCGACAATATACTAGATGTCTTAGGCTTAAGCGAAACAGACCTGTAGTTGCTACAAGATTGGCCATTTACTGAGCATCTTCGTCGCTATATCAGCAACACATGTGCAAAAATTTTGAATAAAGTAATGGATACAAGTAAATTACATAGCTATTAATATTGTTTTGCAATGAGTGCCTGCATAAATTGTATTTGGCCACACCAGTCACGTAGGTATCTTGTATGCGTACATGTATTTTTGCCTAAAGCGCACTGCATTTTTATATTATTATAAATACGAATAACCTACGCCTTTAGTCAGCAAGCCAATTTGTTCAAATGCTAGCCCGTGTTGTATTTGCTAGTTTTTTTTATCAGTAACATTAAACGATTGGCATGGCTTCTGTTTCATTTTATTTTTGCTGATTGTAGGCATTCCAAGTGTGAACTAGCCAGACTGCGGAACAAGGAAACAAGTTTCAGAGAGAAGCTGGAAAAGAAAGACTCGATAATTCACAACAAGGATGAGACAATATTGCGCCTGAAACGGGATTTGAGTGACAAAAATAAGTAAGACTTTATACGTTTTCGTTCTGTTTGGTATACTATTATTTTGGAGATTATCAATACCATTTTGCTTTTTGTTTATTAGTTTAGGTTAACAATTACTGCGTACACCAATTTCATTTTGAATCGCAAAACTGTAACGTAAAAGTGTGATAAATACCGGGTAAGGGAATCAAAAGAACTGAAATAATTCGGGCAAATAACAAAAACCGTAGGCCGATACTTTGACAGAACGATCACGGCAAGATTATTGGTTGTGGGTATCGACTATTCAGGAAGTCCATGGTGTAAACAAAGATTGAGCATAAAAGTATATAGAAATAAAAACATCCGTTTTTTATTCGTATCATATACGTGATGTTGTGCGGTGTCAGCCAAGCGGAAGGTCGAACTCGTGAACTGGAGAGCCAGGTGCAGTTTCTCGGCCGTGAGATTAAACAATTAACCGACTTGCGACACTTGGATCATCTCCAGTCATTGCACCAGTGCAGGTAGACACCATATGAGGATGAAAAAAACCTAAGTTCTGATAATAAATAGTTTTTAAAAATATTTTAAACGATTTTTAAAATTTGCTTTTAGGTTTTAATGCAGAAAACGGTAGAACAAAAGTTTTAAAACCTTAGAAGGAAGAACATTCTATGCATCATTTTCCGTGTCACATTGTTTTTGTTCAGCGAATAACGTGACGTCAAAACTCACAAATCGCGATTAAGGTACAAAATAAAATTTGACATATATTAAATTGTACAAATAAATAGCATAAAAACCTAGAAATTAGACTTATGAGGGTTTTTTTCGTTTTTACTCATCGCGCGCTACGTTTCTAACGTAGCGAAGAGGAGTATATGAGATCAGTGAGGACCGACAGATGACCAACCGACGACCGACCTCTGTTCCTAGAAGAGCCTTCCTGGAAGAACTTCAAACGACCATATTTTCATAATGGTGCATGATAGACGCATATAGTCACAATAAACCACTCATAGGAAGTCGACCACCGCGAGTCGAATGGTCACGTGACCTATAACGTCCGATGACTCTTCGAGGCGACATATTTTGATAACGGTGCCAGATAGACGGAGAGACAATTTCCAATAACGACCTCAACGCCAGTTACTATTGGTATGATATTATTATTATTATTAACTTTGTTGACACAAAATACAGACTTTCACAACAGTAATGTACGTAACAAGTGTCAAAAAGACTGCCAGGGTGAATCACCTCTTACGACAGCCTTAAGAAAAGAGTAAATTAGACTGGTCTCAAATTAACGCCGGGTTTCTAATACGAGTTGAAAGGAACGAAAAGCACTTTGAAAAATACAGGAGAAAATAATACGCGCGAGGAGTACATTAGATTAGTCATAATCTAATAATATTTTTTGTTTAAACCTAAAAATTTATGTATTCGGACTAATTTGTCATTCTTGCACTTCGCCAATCACACTTCATAGCACTCAAAATGTACGGGTTTGATATTTTTCTAGACGGTTGTACTTATTTGCTGCAATTTCATAAGCCGTAACGTGCTATAGCCTACGTTTCTGGTCTGCCGAACTTGCGATATTAAGTCATTTATTCAAAGTTTATTATGCACTGACGCTGTCCTCTCATTTCGCCTAATCCCGTTTTGTCTGCGCTTACGATTAAAATTAGGGTTATGGATAGGGTTGGGGAGAGGGTTTAGAGTTAGGGTTTAGGGTTAGGGTTTAGGCAAAATGGGACTACGCAATGCTAATACCCCGTTTACACTATGAAGCTGGCTTGACGAGCTGGCTCGACGACCTGGCTCGTCCAGCTAACATGAAGCTGGCTCGCCGAGCTGGCTCGATGTTTGCACGATGTTTGCTTGATGTTTGCTTCGTGTAGGGTACGCTTTATGCATGCTTCATATTTGCTTCATATTTATGTTTTCGGACGTTTGCTCGATGTCTGCTTGATGATTGCTTGATCATGTGAACGGGAATAACAGACGAATGCGATTGGCGTGCAGGGAAGTGGGCGAGCTGAGTGCCGTGATTCAAGCGTGGAAGGACGACTACATCTACCTGCTGCAGTCCTGTGTCTCCATTCCCAGCGCGGATACCGTTGACTACTGCCAGATGAAGCTTTTCGGCGGTGATGCGGTCAGTTTATCACACTGCTGCTGCTGCTGATGATGATGATGATGACCCAAATGTAGACGGATAGCTTGGGTGGTTTCTGTTGTTTTTTGAGGGTGAAGACACTTAGTGTCTGACACTGAAACATCTTGGGTGGTAAAACAGTGACGTGGAGAGCATCGACGGAGTCAGTAAGAGAATGGACGCTTTTATACACAGGTTGCAGCTGTTAATTACTTTTGGGCAGGTTAGTCAAGGGTGACGTAACACCACCAAAGGTGTCATACTCTACTCACTTCGATGTATTTGCGCATACGTAGGCTTAGAAATTAACTGACCAGCGACAAACACGACTGGCTATTATTGTTTCTCAAAAACAAAATCACACGTGTCACATCATACACATTATCGCTATTGCAGCAAGTGCTCAAAATGTCTGCCGCCAGCGCAAACGCAACTCATCAAACACATTCAATAGGCCTAACCGTCTATCTCGGGGTGGCCCACTTACTGTTGGTGCATCGTTTCAGTTTGTCGACGTGCAATCCTAAAATGCATACAATTAATGTTAAATAAATAACAGATTTTTAATGATTCTGTGATCTCAGTAATTTTCTGAACTGTCGCATGCGTTAACCACTACAAATTCATTGTTGTAAACGGCCAAACTACGATTTCTGAATTTCACAACGTAGTGTAGCAACAGCATTAAGGTGAGGGGGCCAAAATTATAGTCAAGTTATTTCCTGGTGCTGTTTGCCAAAAATAATAAAAATCGGCCAATGTTTCACGGAGTTATTCAAAAAAAGTGGCACGTTTGTAAGACTCAGTGTTTATTATAATGTGCTGTGTTGACAATAAGATGTAATTTGCATGAACAGCATCGTCATCGGATGCGGGAGCTAATGGAGGACGCAAGATTGATCGACCCAAGTTTACCTGAATACACCTGGTAACTTCTATTATCATAATTCTCAACATTATCATTCGTTTAATTAAAAGTTGGCAAACGCAATGTCTAACAACGCAAGCACGAAATACATTTAAAAACATACAAACATTTGCGAAAAACGTCTCATAGTGCGTCCGAAAGCCAAGGAAGACTTTTAAAAACGTAGGGTACTTATAAAAAAACTATCGTTTACAAACAGAACATATGCCAACACATGTACTTGCTTTCGACTTACGAATAACAAGAAATCTGAGCTAATGTTCATGAGACGCGCGAGAGCCTGTGGCAGTTCCTGTTCGCAGATAATCTTGGTCTATCTCCATCCATTTCCTCTCAATTCACTCTTCTGCAGCCGAAAATCGCAAAAGAAAATAAAAAGTCCCCTATTTTTGGGGTTCATGGTTATTCAAGGTTATCGATGTTAACATTTCAAAGAAGCTCAGTGCCAGTGCTTGTTATGATAAGCAGCATGTATGTGCTTATCTGCAACCGTTTTTACGCTAGACCAGCCAATAACGGTGAAATAACCACTTTTTACGGGGTACACCTCTTTGACACCGGCGTGCGCAGGCCTGCTTGAATTTAGAGGGTTTGGACACACACTGATACAATCTACATCCAATGGCAAAAATTTCATGTGCAGGTTGTCTCGGTCTATCCCTAGCCATTTTGGCGCAATTTACTCTTGAAATGTGTGACGCAGCTCAAAATTGCGAAACAAACACTAAAACTCCCGATTTTGGGGGTTCAAAGTTATTCAAGGTCATCAATGTTGACATTTCTAAGAAGCTCGTTGTCAGTGCTTGTTATGATAAGCAGCATGTCCGTGCCTATCTGCAACCGTTTTTACGCTAGAGCAGCCAATATCGAAAAATAACGTTTTTTATGGGGTGCCCCTCTTTCCGTTTTTCGGTCGAGGGGACCCCCTTTACCCGGCGGCATGAATTTGTCACGAAATACTTGAGACATTAGGTAGAATCTCGAGGTCTCTATTTTACGTGGGCTCCAATCGGTATCGAGACGTGATACCAGGACAGACAGACTGACAGACAGAATGGCCGTAGCTAATACGCGCTATAGCTATGCTAGCTCTCGCGCATAAAAAATGATTTGTTGATTCCGCTTTTACCTTATTACTTTGTTTTTTGTTATTATTATTATTATTTGACCTAAATGTGTCGCCTATCTCTCTCAGGCAGAAGTCATCGTCGATCATAGACATGAAATAAGTACGTTTCAACACTAAACACGGTCTATAGTGTATTATGCCTCCTCGTTGCACTTTTATAATACGTCGTAGACCGTGTTGAGATTCTATACTTAGACCATACTGCTATTTTTGTTGTTTGATGGGCGCAGGGTGTTAAGCGAGATGTCTCACGTGGATCAGTATGGTTTTCGGCATCAGTTTAACAATGACAAGAACCTGGCGCTGCATTATCTATGTCAGCAGCTGCATCTACACTACAGCGCTCGGCGCGCCGGACATCAGAGCTGTATCTCTCGCTGGCGCCATCTGCTCTCAGCCACTGCATCTCCACTACACCTCCCCGTCATCAACAAGGTATCTACCTACATGTATAGCACCGTCACCATTTAAAATCTATACATCAGTGAAACGTACATTCTTTACTGACTCATACCACTCTGCTGCGGCTATGAGGTCGTTGTAAATTATGACATCACAGAGCAATAAATAGAAACAATGTGCAGCGTCAGCGCAAAGAGTCGTTCATCATCGTGGATAGCGGAGTAGCTTAAGAATTGTACTGTGTCATTCTGCAGTATTTTGGTATTTTGAATTTGATATTTAAATTTTCAGTGAGTATTTGGGTATTTCAATAGTAGCTATTTAATACTGTGTACGTTCCAAGTAGTTGCATAATATTCACCAACTTTCATCGTGTAGGCCTATTTATCATCACGTGCGATTGTAACTTCGACACCCTACGATACGCCACTTCACCAAACATGCACTGTTGTGTCTGTACAGCATGAGTTGCGACAGCTTGGTCGCCAGGGCTTCCCGACGCAGTATCGAGCAGACATCTGGAGACGCTTGATCTACGCTAAGGTCGCTGACGTCAGAGTCGACAAAGGCGATCACTATTACCGACACCTAGTGTTGAGGTCACATGACTCACCGGTGAGAACACGTTTTGTTATAATAATAGCGGAGAAAACTCTACAAATGGCATTGTCAAAATATAAAGCCGTGTTTTTTACTGTGTCAAACACAAAACACTGACCCAAAATGTTTTTGCAGTAAAACTTTATGCAAATGTTTTAAACGTACTCGCATGTAAGATAAATCACAAAACATCTTACAAAACATTTACGTGTGCAGATATGTTTTTGTTTTGCGAGTAATTACGGCCCAACATGTATACATAATCGGCTTATGGGCACGTAGGTCTGAAGCACAGCGAAACATGACAAAGTCATGCAAGGTTTAGCATTGCGTCTGGCTGATTTTATTATTTTTTAACTGCAAGCCATTTAGCCTATTTAATGCTGTATGATCGCAAACAGTGACACAAAACCATCAAAGTCAAAACTATAAGCACAAACTAATGCATTAGCTTATACGTTTACCGTAATTCCTCTTTACTAGAAATGTCAGCTAATGCATAATGTGTACAGCCGTTGTCTGTACGTATTGTCGTTTTGCAGTTTTACACTTGAGACGTCGTCCGATGATTATTTCGTTGCAGATTGCCAGTTGCTATCGCAAACAGATCGGTCTAGACTTGATGAGAACGATGCCGACGAATATCAACTTTAATTCGACTGATGCAGAAGGCGTTCGTATAGATTTTTTTACAATAGTTGTTTTTCATATTGACTGAGTACCAAACTGGCCTGGTGTGGTGTGACACACATGCCTGATTATATTTACCGCGATATTTGTACCTTTGTACATTTAGTTTGTAAAACACGTGATTTCAAATGACCTTGGGTAGTCTTTCGTTTCAAACACCATTTAAAGACAAGATAATCAGTTTCATGTGCGATATATGCTTCGATTTTTTGGTAAAAATGTTTCCTGTAGCTGAAATGCGTTACTGAAAATCGACAAGAATGCTCTGCGATTAAACCAAGGCCGAAATACGCCTAGTCGGTGAAAACTCTGGTTTTATTAGCGCCATAGGTTATCCAGCCTATAGCCCCAAAAGCTTTAATCCGTCCACTATTTGAAGTATGGCATTGCGGGTGTGTGGAAGTGTAGATTCGTCGTTTGAGAGAAGTTCTGCAGGCGTTTACCCTGCACCGACCTGACATCGGTTACTGTCAGGGATTCAACTTCATAACAGCCGTCTTTCTACTCGTACTCACAGCTGAAGACGCGTTCTGGTCTGCCGTACTTTGCACTCTTGCTCTATTATAAGTCATTTATTTGAAATTTATTACGACACTGCCCGATATTATTGGCATTCTCTTATTCATTGTATCAACTTGCAATTTTGCAATTTGCTATGATGTATTTTCTGTAATTCTGTTATTGCTAATGACGTTTGACCATTGAAGAAATAAAGGATTACTTATTTACTTACTTGCTTTGGGGAGGAGCTATAATTATTACGTGCACATAAGTAAACTACAATTATTGATTTTCAAACGCTGGACATTTTGATTAAAAAACAATACCGCCCCATGCATGCGTGCATGAGGCGGTAAAAACGTGTAGGCCTACTGTGTGCTAGGTCTACAAGCTGACGTATCTCTTTGTGTAATTTAAACTACACTGTGTCCGGAGAAAAGTAACCCCAAGACATTGTACAATAAAAATGTCAAATCTGAACAAATTTAAATAAAGTTTCGTACACTTAATCATGGCATGTTAGTGGTTGCGGCCCTTTGTCATTAAATGAAATGAAATAAATTGCTGGAACGATCACTGAGTTTTGTTGAAAAATATTTGTTATGAACGAAGTTATTAATTGTTGATTATCGATAACAAAATATCTGCATTACCAGCATAGCGTTACATAAGTAAACCTCTCTGTAGTGTGTACATTTGCGTAAGTCGAACAAACAACATCTGATTTTTTCACAAAATTTCATTTCAACAGTGTGTCATTTATTGGCGATGAAACTGCTAAATTTTATTTAAATCTGTTAACGCAAACAATAGTTACGGCGGATATTGTGAGGTCACTTTGAAAAGGAAAGTGTTTGATAATAAGGAACCGTACGGACATGTGAACCTAACTGTCAAATTGTAGGCCTACGCGATAAATTTTTTTGGCGCAATACTCTTTCTCTTGTCTCAACAGCTTAATTAAAACAGGAAATACAATCGTCTGTAAAAAATACCATTTGCTGTTCTTTACGTTTTTACGTTGTTTGCGTCAACAAATGGCACTCCCAATCGAGCTACTGCAGTATGTAACGCCATACTGGTAACGCTGATATTTTGTTACCGATATAACTCTGTTAGTAAATAATATTTTAACGAAATTTGGTGATTGCTTCAGAAATTTATTGCCAACTAAGCTTACAAAATTTTATTCAGATTTGTTCAGATTTGACATTTTTATTGCACAATGTTTAAGGGTTACTTTTTTCGGGACACAGTGTAATTTGAAGTAATGCTGTTGAAGACAGTTGATTCTTTAGGCTATCGATCAGTTTAAACGCGACTTTAGAGCACGACTTTCGCTACTGGTCTCTAATTACTGTTAGTTTTTTTTGTTTTGCTTGCTACTGCATGTGCGTTCGCCACTTGGAAACAAATAAATTGATTTCACTTGGATATTTACTTACTTATATTATATTCATTTGTTTGCAGGGGTCTAGTAGCTATCACAGAGAAGTATTTCTCGCCGAACTACTTTGACAAGACTCTGACGGGTGCGCGAGCTGATCAGGAAGTGTTGAAGGAGCTCGCGTGCAGAAAACTGTCGAGCGTCTTTCGTCATCTGGAAACTATCGACATCGAACTATCGACCATCAGTCTCAACTGGTTTCTGGCCATGTTCTTCGACACCGTCCCATTCCAAGTAGGGCTCCAGAGACATGAACTTCTCCCAAACCGTTTTGATTTTCCATGCGTCAGCCGTTGGCTTTCGGCGGCTTAATCAAGTTAGAACATGGCTCTAAATGATTTATTTTCTTATCAATTGAGTTGTTTTTGAAATACGAAATCTTGTATAGAAATTGTTTTTCTGGGCCATGCCAGTTTCTATCAATCAGTCAATTACTCAGTCAATTATAACACCGTCTTTGTATTGTCGTACCTCGCGAGGGAATTAGCTGTTTTCACTATTGTATTTACTAGCAAAGTACCCGCTCTTCGGGCGGGTCCACTCCGTTACCCGGCAAAACTCGATCCTCTCAGGCTGCCCGTGGAGAGAAGGGGCAAGGTGGGGCGCACGTACATGTGCCTAAGGCTCAAGAACTCAAACGCTGCAGTCGGGGTTCGCGACCGTGCAACACAGGAGGCGCCAGAGGAGTATAACCAACAAGCAGACAAACGAACAGACTTTCTGTGCATTATAGTAAGATTATAAATGTAAAAATGTAGAAATTATTCATGCGGATGTGACTGTGATACGTTTGTTAGACTCTGCTCAGAGTGTGGGATTGCTTTCTGGTCGAGGGACCTAAGGTGCTGTTTCGAATTTCGATGGCGATATTGCAGCATCACTGCAAAACTCTGACCAGTCGGCCTGACACCATCAGCGTTATGCGATTTCTCAAGTCTTGCACCAAGGTCCTCTTCGACGCCGACGGACTCCTTAAGGTATGACGCTTTGAACTTCAGCTGGAAAATGGCGCAGTTTGGCAGTGTTGCGTCATTTTGTATGGCAGAATTGCCAAACTAGGTAGCGGGGACATACAGTTTGGTGCATAATTAAAGCGCCACAAAATGTTTGGGGGGTTATGGGGAAAAAATTGCAAAGTGTTTGAAATTACTGACATGTCGGCAAGTTTAATGGTAGCTTTAAGCTAAGAAGCCGAAACGTAAGCGTTTGACGAACCGTTACTACAGCTCTATTAACCATAGGCTATGTTGTAGTGACACGTGCTACTGGTTGATGGCCGTTGATTGCAGGTAGCGTTTGAGGACCTGGCGCCGTTTCCAAAACGCCATGAGATTCGATCGAAACAAAGCAAGCAACTGAAGACGCTGCAGAATCGACAGAAGAACTATCGACGAAGCATCGAAGTAGGTTACTGCTACACAGACGTACGTCGTCTGAGGCGCTAATTCCTGTCACCATCTTGCATTCATCTTCTCTCAGCGTTCGTTTAACTCACCGAATTGCATGCATTGCGTAAATGTGCGACGGAACTAAAACAAAGCATCAAACTAAAAGCATGCAGCAGCAGCGTTGTCTGTAGCTAGGCGAGAACATTGCGAAAAACACGGCAGGGTAATGAGCTAAAACATCGTTGTACTTGTAGTTTTACATGTAGTCTGTTTGCAGATGCAGACACGCCGCCGTTTCAAGTTTTAGGTTGTTTGCATTAAACATTGCAGGCAATTACGCTTGACGTCGGTGCAGGAGCCTCAGGAGCAGCAGCGTCCACTCAATCACAGTACGATTACGCCGTCGTCATTGCAGAAGGTAACTCAACCACACTGCTGTTTAATAGTTTTTGTTTACAAGATTATATTAAATGCTACTTTCATTCTTATATAATGTGATTGGATTGACTGATTGATAAGCGATTGTGAATAACGATTATTGCGATACGGTAAGTTGGCTGATAAATGTGGATACTAAAACGCGTCTGCATCAAAGCTGACGAATAAATATTTCCTACAGCAGGAAACCAACCGTAAATTAGCGAATAAATCCAAGAAAACTTAAGTAGAACGTCGCTTATGCAATTGAAGAATTATAGCTGTGGGTCAGTTGATTAGCGTGTTAGTGAACCATAAATTGTTTACAAACCTGAATTTTTAAAACTTTCTTGATGTCATCATGGTCATCAGTGTGTATGACCTAGGCTCTATGTATAGACCTACTTAAAAACTTTTCGGACTCCTGCTGCTTTTGTCAAAAGCTATACAAAAAAGTGTAACAGTTTAGGTTTTGGTTTTGTTGAGCGAAATTGGTTAAACTTACGACTAGTGGAACTGTGGTATTTTTGGAAGTGGTAGTTTAAAAGTTTTAACATTAACCGCACAATGAATTGGCTTTTTACTTATTTACTTACTTACTTACTTACTTACTTACTTACTCACTCACTTATATAGTTGCTGTGTAACAACATAGTTGGTGTATTTGTGTGGTGTCAGGTGTGGTCTGGTTGTTTCTTGGTGGTCAAAGTGAAGGCCTGGTCAACAGACTGGACTGCAGTAAAGGACTGGCAAAACCAATTGACATTAAGGTCGTATATCAGCATTTGCGCGACGATTTGTTATTAGTATTAATAACAGTAGAATAAACTATTTGTATACAGCACCCACCGTATACGGAGTGGTAGCAGAAAGCAAGCCACTAATTTTTACTTCGTAAACTTTTTAGAAATATTGACTGATGTTTTTAATTTTTTCCACTAGCACCTGCAGCAGCTGTAAGTTTGAAATAAAATGCTCATTCCAAGTATTCCGGCGCACGTCTACATTGTGAAATATTAATGTAAACCTTCGTGGTTTGGAAAGCATTTTCGTTTTCGTGTTGATTATTTTATTTTATTTCAAACTTACATGATCTACATCGTGCGACTAGTCGACTATCATAGGGGGCTTGGTGGCATATCGGTTAGAACGTTGGACTTGTGATCGCGAGGTCGTAGGTTTGACTCCCGGTCGGGTCGCTATCAAGTGGTTAATCTCATACTTGGATGGATGGGTTACTGCCTCCAAACAGTTAAACCATCTCGTTATTATAACCAACACTATGGTCAACACAGTCTTTCATCCCTCCGGGGTAGGTAAATCTGGCTATATGGCTGGAGTTGAGATGGGAAGTGGCGCCGCCAGAGCAGTAAAAGAGTTAGGTTATTTCGAGGTCAGAAAATTTTTAGACCAGATCAGGTCACTCAGAGTCCCGGACTCCGCGAAGGGTTTGCCTGACCAGTGGCGTACAAATTGGAGTCCTTGCCTTTTCCCCTTCCTTTCCCTTTCTTCTTGTGTCCCTTCTTTTCCTTTCCTTTTTTTAACCTTTACTTTCTTTTCCCTTTTCGCTTTTTTCCTGCCTTCCCTTTTTTCAGAAGTAGGATTTTAAAAAATCTAGCTAGGAGGTCTGGGGAGCGCTGTAAACTCTCCTATCAGGGTTTGGGGCGGAGCCCCAGCCGAAATCGAATTTGGTGCATTTAAGCTTTAAAATATGAGATCTGGTGGCAATGATTTTAATTATTTTCATGAAAAACAACTGCCAAATTGGCACATTTAGTGAAATTTATACCTGTGCTTACGTCTTGTGTGAGGAATTGGGGGCTGGACCCTTAGCCTTCCCCTCAACTACACAACCGTTTAATCAAAAAGGAAATTGTCGAAAACGTGAAGCAATGTAGAGATCAGAATGATATCAAGTAAATAAATAAATGAAGAATAAACCCCAGCAGGTAGTATGCTTATGCGAAGCTAAAGAACAGTGTTGTCGCTGATTGTTTCAATATCGAAATAAAACAAGCAAAGAAGTCAGATATCTGAGATACGGCAACGTCCTTTATTTTTTCACATTTATCTGTCAGTCTATCTGTATGTCTGCCTGCCTCTCTGTCTGTCTGTCATTTCATTTTTACTACCTGAGTGGTGAATAAACGTATACATTATTTACCAAGGCAGGGCGTGAGCCAGGGCGGTGGATTTTCCAGCTAGGTCATTTGACCTTGCTCGCCCTGGTGTAGCGCCGCCACTGGAGAGGGGACACGCGTTTACATGTGTCCGGTGGCGGGTAACAACACTCAGTGATCTCATACGCCAGGTGACGCTCTGAAACGCATCTAGGTGGGTTTTCCATAAAAATTCATACGCTTTAAAAGGGGTTTATCGTGTCACATGTCACGCGTGTGTAGTTCGATAGTCAAGTGTTGTGCTCGTGCGTCGTGGATTCTATCGTGCTCGTCGCCACTTTGTCCAATCATCTCTTCGCTTATAACTCCGACGACTGGTAGGCCTATAACAGCGACTCAAATTAAACGTTACATTTGTTAATTACGTGGCATTAATTCATCGCGTCGTGGGTTAAAAAAGGTTGGGGTGGCAAGAAGTTGCAATTTTTCGACTGGCAGCTGCAAATTTTCGACAGATGGAGAAAATATGGCTGCTGAAAATCTTAGTTTTGTTTCCAGTTTTTCCCAGAACAACTGAAACTTTCGGTTTCGAATTTTGTATTTTTTGAAGGAAAATTTTCCGACAAGCAAACACTTTTTGACAGGCAAAAAATTTAAGGGGAAGTTGCTCCTCTTACCCCTTGCGACGACGTTACTTTCCTAGGAACAATAGTGGCAGAGGCTTGTGTATGTAAAATAGAACAGACATAAATATTGCTATTATCATCGTTGGTTGTTATTTACTGTGGTCAATGTGACCATTGTATACAGTATGGACGTATTATATACTCGTACGCCGGTGCTGGTTAGTACTCTGACGAGTGACTGCCTGCGACTGCGAGCAGGTAAACATCTTAGTGTGTAGCCAATCATCCAGTTTAACTCAGCCTTCTACCCTTCGTGGGACGGCAAAATAAGTACCAGCTTTTGAGCTGGGGAGTAATAAAGTGCGGTGGTAGCTTAAGTGTAGTACTGTCGCTGCCAGTTTAGGCGGATCTGTGGCTTAAGCCAATCGGCTTGGTCCAGATCGACGGCCCACCAGCGCTCGTGCTAGATTTATCAGAGTAACCAGATTAGGCCTAACTCTCAGAGTGACAGTGTCGTGATGACAGCACCATGGTCTCGTCTTGGCTATTTGTGTCAGGTTATTCTCGGACTACTCAATAATAGCATAATAATGGGTTATTGTTGTTGCTATTGTAGCAGTGAGTTGTGGTGTACAAGTCTCAGTGATGCGGCGCTGTGTCTCTGTCATACAAACACCTGCTCCGGTGGATTCGTCTTTGCTGGGCTCGTCAACGGCTCCCTTCTCGTCATTGAGGTATTCTCTCCACATCCCGCCAGCTTCTTGCCTATACAGGGTGGCTTGGTAGCTTTCCATCCCTTCGGCCTGTCTGGCTTTAAGGCGTCTGTCTGTCTGGGTTTAAGGCGAAGCACGTTCACCTGCGTCAGGTGGCAGGTAACACTGCGTGATCCTATATGGCAGGTAACGCTCCGTAGTTCTGTTGTAGGTTTCCCATGAAGAGCTACACCAGTTAAAATCTTCTAAACCTTCTGAAACGATGCTTGATCCGATTTTATTTTAGGCGTTTTTTTGCCACTTTAGTAACATAACATCCCAGATCAACTCCAATCGCTCCGTTATGTTGTCGAGAAACTGTTGAGTAGGCCTAGTTGGAGTCTCTTTTGTTATTAATTCGTGCGATGTTTTTGTATTATTATTCCTCTGTGTTGCGCCCAAAACTTTAAAGTAAGACGTATCTTAGTGACGCCAGTGAATTTCGACACATCTTAGCAGTTTTAGGCACACAGAACTCTCATCTACATGTAGTCGTTAATTGATTAGTTAATTTTGAACTTTGGTTTTAAATACCGGTAAGCTTTATTAAGCGATCGAATGAGCTGTGCTAACTTGCTAAGCGTATGTTTCGTACATTTATAATATTATTCGTTTATTGCCACCACTTATCAAAACGTAAAAACGTGCAAAATATACAGTAAGTCTATGTACATGTACATTCTGTTTTGTCTGTGTAGGCCCTTATACAGTATATCATTAATCTTGTCAGTTGAACTTTAACTATAAAACAAGCTGATGCGGACGCAGGCGTTGGATCAAGTGGGTGCCGGCGTGTCAGATGACGGACTGTTCTGTCGATCAGTTGGAGCAGCTCCAGTCACGTCAATGATTGTTGTCAAAAATTGTCGTCTGTGGGTCGCTTGCGGCAGCAACGTGCACGCCATCAACTGCACGTACGTTACGTGTAAAACTACAAGCGGCCGAAGTAATTTGGTAAAAGGCAAAATCGCTAATTATGCAAATTAATCGAACGGTTTCTGCAGGGTGCACGAAGGTGACAGACGACAGACGGAGTGACCACGCTGCAGAGAACTAGGTAGTTATAGGCGAAGCCGCTTGCACTACAGCGATCTTGCCTAAAACTAAAGCGAAACTAAATTGAAACTAAAACTCGCTTGTTTTGAAACTGCATAATTAATTGTGTTGCGTATACGCAATGTAAAGCCTTACGTCCACTTACGACGATTTGTTGAGTTCCACTATTGAGATTTGTTGTCGATTTGTTTGGAACTCATCGGCGTCATGGGTTAAAAAAGTAGGCGGGGCAGAAAGTTGCAATTTTCCGACAGACACTGAAGATTTCCGACAGAAGAGATTACGGGCGCTCAAAATTTAAATTTTGCCCTTAAATTTTTCCCCAAATGGGGGAGAGGGTTCAGCCCCAAATTTTGCATTTTTGGACGAAAACGTTTCGAAAGGATTTTTGGTTTCGGACAATTTTCTGGCAGCCATAAATTTAAGGTCGGCACTTGCTCTACTCAATTCTCCCCTCTGCCATGACGTAACTGGTGGAACTTGGGTGTAGGACGCTGGACACTATGGCTCGTCTGACGCCGGTGACTTTGCAAAGCTGTTCAGTCGACGACTGCGCCATTCAGACCATGACTCCGATGAACTCCAGTGGCGGCAGTGTCTGGATCGGTCTGCGTGGATCGTCGACGTTAGAACTGTGGGATGTCGACACGCTGACCTGCACGATGCTCTTTGATCTGGTCGCAGACGCTAGCGCTAGTATCCGCCAAGGTCTAATGGTCAGTCCAACATTCTTTACTTATTCATTGGAATGCAATCATAAATGGTTGAAGTGATATTAGTGGCGTTAAATATAGTAGTCAAGTTCCTGACAGTCACACACTATATCAAACGCATATAATAATTTAATAAGAAAACTGTGAACATTAACGTCTGTAGGCCTATAATAATGGCAAAACATTTTCAATCGTGAAGCATGTGGAGAAATAGGCAACATCAGGCTGCGCTTAAGTCTCGTTAGTCGCTGCCGTTAACAAACCTGGTGGATTTTATGTAAATACAGGATACGGCGGAGTGGGCTATGGATGAGCTGCGAGTGACGTGTCAGCTGTGTACGTCGACCAGTCTCTGGGTTGGTACAGCGGACGGCACGCTACTCATCTACGATATCGTCGCATCACCCACGAGCACAGATGTCAACACGACGACACCGACGCACGCCAAGACCGTCACCAGTCCGCTCAAGCTAGAGGTTCATTTGCTGTTATTCCGCGATGTCTGGCATACTGTCTGTGTAGGGTCAAGTGTCGATTATCAACGGGTGCAGTCATGCCTTCCCAACCGAACGATAGCGTAGGTGCGGCCTACACGACTGACGGTTGCGTCGGCCAAATCAAAATCAAATCAAATGTTTCTTTCGTAGAACAATAATTGCCAGGGCTAAATTATGCAATAAACGACACATGCGTTAAAACACTGCTTGGAGTGTGTCAGTTCGGTTAACACTCACTTATCCTACGCCAGACCGTATGTCTGGTAATTTTATGAAATTGCATTATGGCAACGTAGGTTGGTGTATGAACGCACAACAAACGCAGATTTTTCTACACTCCAGTGACTGTGTTTCTGTCCGTCTCGTTTGTATATTCTGTCACCTTCCTGTTGTCTGTCTTCTGTTTACTATGGATCCGTGTGGTCTGAAATAAATAAATTGATTGATTGATTGATTTGACATCGTGTCTTTTGTTTGTCCGTTTCCGTCTCGTTGCGCTTGAACGGACTGTTGCAGCAAGTTCGTTTATATCTTTTTTTTTAAATTTGCAGCTACAGTCAGAACGAACGCTTTACAGCAGAAAGCTAGCACATTTTAAGGGCAAATTTCGCATTCACTACAAGACTACTCGTTGTTTGAGCCTTCACTGGCTGTGCCTGCGTGTGCAAGAAAAACTAAACTAGAACCAGAAGTCTAGAACATGCATGCAGTTTTGTTTTAAACGGATGTATAAACTAAAATGGAACTAAAACCTTGCGAGTTTCTTTTATTTTGTTACAGTCGTTTATTGCACATGCAGCCACCGCTTTGTGATATTACGAGTATTTTTCCGTTTTTGACTGTTCATTCAGCAAGATATAGAGCAGTTGAATTATTTTGCCGTAGGCTATTTCGTTAAACAAACAGTCGAAAAACCAGAGAAATTATATTAGTGGAGTTATTTTGTGTGCGATCTGTTTCATTTCTTTTTTCGTTATGTATCTTTTTACTTTTCTCTTTCATGTCCCTTATCTCCCTTTTTATGTGAATTTTTCTTAATGCTTTAGTCTTTTAGATAGGGGTCTGAAGAAACGTGATCTGTTTGAGCAGTGTGATGAGGCGAAGCAGCAGCGTTCTGTGGGCGGGACGGTGGTGCCTGTTGCGGTAGCGCGGCGTGAGTCCGGCGAGCATGAGGTCAGGCCGCCGTCGAAGACGGACGCCAGACGGGTTCGGCGAGGCGGCACGCCGGTCGACTGCGGCACACCGGGGATGAGTGGTGAGAGCACGGCAGGCGTGGGTGGTGGTGGTGGCGGAGTTCGGGAGGGTAGATCGTTACTAGCGGCACGGCCACGTCGTCGACGTCGCTCGATGTTCCCTCTGACCGCCGCCAAGGACCACCCAACCACCTGGCGACAGACCTCACCCCGAAGCAGATCACAGCCGAACAACTCAGCACCACCGTGCGGCTTTAGTTTATCGGAGGAGCTCAGAACCTCTAGACAACCTCGACGATCCAGCTGTACGCCGTTCAGTCACCACGAGCGCTTCACCGCAACTTCGAATCACACTTCTTCGTCGTCTGGAACCAGCGTCACGGACAGTTCCTCGACGATCTCCACGGATCCTTCTTCCTTTCTACTTCAGTTACAAACCAAGGTCAAAGTGTCCGAGCGTCCGGTTCGCTGTCTGGTCAATGTCAGGTATTATGCATGTGGCTTGGTGGCGTTGAGGTGGTTAGGGCAGAACGAGTTCGTAGTATAGGCCTAGTACGTGAATAATATCGTATTTGAAACCAGTACCGTAGTGGTCGCAGAGAGCTGTTTGAAAAAATCGAATTCCAAAGAAGATATTTTTCTTTAGTACAAAAATCGCAGCTAAACTATACAGCGGCATGAAACGTCATTGTGTGTCTTTCTACTGATGCGGTAGGCCTAAATGAGTAAAGGTTTGTGCGTGCGGACAAAAACATCCCGGACATTTTCAATTGTAACTTAAAGAAGGATTATCAGATTTTAATAATTTTTGACACCAAAATTTCTGACACAACTGGCAATCAAATGGCTGTCCAATGTTTCACTGCACTCATGGTTTGTTTCTGCACTACCTAGAGAAACAAAATCAACGAAATATTGCATTTTTGTTTTTTTCGCCTGTTTAGGTTTTTCCCAGGTAGTGCAGAAACAGCCATTTGATGAGGTGGGAACTACATGTAGAACAGTCGTTTAAAGGCAAGTAGTGTCAGAAATGTTTGCACCCAAAAATATTAAAATCTGTCAATTCTTGTTCAAGTTACAATCGATAATGTTGGGGATGCTTTTTGACTTAATTTCGTTCATTTCAACTAATATTTCGTTGGTTCTGTTTTCTCCAGGTAGGGCAGAAACAGAGACATTGGGTGAGGTAGAGTATTGAACGGCTATTTGATGGCCAGTTGTGCCAGAAATATTTGTACCAAAAAATATTAAAATTGGATAATGGATATCCCTTTTTCAAATGACAATCGATAATGTTCGGGATGTTTTTTCCGGACACGGTGTATATACACTTTCATTTTTTGTTTTACCTCTCCAAGTCTCTGATCACATAGTCTAGGCCTATGACAAAAAATAGTGTGTAAAAATGGAAAGAAAGGTGTAAAGAAAGGAAGGCCCGGAAAAGAAAAGAAGTGAAGGCTGGATTACCACCTCCCCCGTGCATGCTAGGCCTACAGTCTGAACAATGACCAACCCCTATATGTTTGAATCGATTTGTGGAGTTAAAACAGTGACTAATAAGCAGTGCAATTGGTCAAAATACAAATCAGTTAATAAAGACTGTGTCGGTAGCCTACTTTTTGTAATTCATATACTTTACATAATTATTGCTTAATGATTAGAATCAACGTAGCCTATACGGTGCGTGTTCTCTGCAGAGACTCTGCTGCTTCTGATCCGTTGGTTGTCACTTTGTCCGGTTGCTATGGCGACGACGAGGCGGTGCTCATGTGGAAGATGAGAGAAAGCGACGTGAGTCAATCTGTTTGTTGTTACAGTTATAGTTGCCATTAACAGAGGTTTCCCATTTCAATTATTTAGAATTTCATTTAATGAATGATTCGACTGATCCTTTGCACAACTACTAGGCCTAGTCTACTAGCCTACTATTTTACTGTACTTCTGTCACAAAAGTTGACACTTGACAGCAGCCTGGGCAATATAATTCGATACTTTGTACGAGTAATTCTATGCCTAGTACGTCGTATGTTTCGGACCTCGACAATCATTCTATTGTTTCCGATCGTGAAAACGGCAGTCAGATTATGTGCTGCTGTTGCGTGTGTGCTGCAGTCGAAGTGGATCAATGAACCAGTGTGGGAAGTTTGTCGGGACACACAGAGCCCAAGACGTCCCGTCTTGTACAAGGTCTACAGGAAAATTAGCACAGGTCTTCATTTGGAAGTTCCATGTTCCAACGACGACGATCCGTCGACTGCGGTGCCTTAGTACGGGCCATGCCGTGTTTGTCTCGCTTGTCCGGACTCTGCTAGCATCCTCCACACTGCCTCGCTGAATGCTGCACCATTATATCCGTCGCATTTTCACGCTCGTCGGCTTTCGCTTGCTGTTCTAGTAATCTTAAATATTAATTTAATTTTCGGCTAAGATTCCAACTCTCGAAGGTTTTTATAAATCCTATGATGTGATGACGACAAGTCGTTGAGTCGATGCATGGCGATACTTTCGTTATCAGTGAAACGAGCGAAGACGTCGCTGTCTAGTGTCGACATGTATGCGGTTGTCCTCTGCAAAAGTTTGCGCCTAACTTTACTGTCAGCGGTGTAGCCGCCATATGCGTCTGAGCCGGCTAACCGGCGCGTTATGCGCAACCCGCAACTAAACGAAGGTAGGCTACGCTATGCGACTATATCGTGAGTTCTTTTGACTCTGTTGACCTTGAACTTTGAACTGAAAATTGGCAATTGCCCAGCCAATTTTGGTATTTCTATATGCCTATTTTTTCGTGTTAAGAGCCGGTGGGACAGACATACCGACTAGATGCGTATAGCTGCTTATGGGACGGCCGCATAATACACGAGTATGCTTCTTCGGGGCTCCTTCAGCCGGCTGTTCGTTGTGACCTCAGAGGCTTGCAGTTAGCTTAGTGTAACCGAGGTATTCCAAGTGTAATCGATATGCTGCAACGTCATCATCATCATCATCATCATCGACAACCGTGGGCTCAATGCCCGTTGGTGTCTGACGCCATTTTTACTATCGCTGCCCACCGCTGCCTATCTAGGGCAGCGTGGCTTAACTCCTGC
>Ga0056128_1001457_pt1 | contig 26393 bp, 18 predicted proteins | sample WorMetLIZISLAND2_FD_71113 | JGI IMG/M metagenome (GOLD analysis project Ga0056128, IMG submission 71113) | Marine gutless worms symbiont microbial communities from Max Planck institute for Marine Microbiology, Germany - Olavius geniculatus... ... | reverse complement strand
TTTTTTTTTTTTTTTTTTTATGTGTGTACTTTTGCGATTTTTCCTTTTGAGTGGTTATCAATGTTATTATTACCAGTGTTATTTCCATTATTATACAGGGTGGCCAGAGTATAGTGGAGCGTTTCATTTTCATTCAAGTAAACATGCAACATTACCGCCCTTTAGTTTATTGATCAAGAACAATCGTTTCTGAGACCAGGATTGAGAAACTTTCTGTGTATACATGACATTGTTTGTTCCACATAGGTGCATCCTGTGATGATCACACTTACATGGTAAGCATGCTGGAGTTACGTATGTAATGCTGTCATGTCTGGTTGTGTAGGGTAAGACAAGTCGCTCAAAAGCCCTGTACCGGAAATTATCGGCCGCCAGTGACATTCATGCTAGCTCAATGTCGGCTACGATGGGAAGAGCTGATGCTCGGGAATTGCCACCGCTAACTAATGACACCACACCCAACTCGTACATGCAGACGTTATGATCATTGGACCCAGTCGTCAATTCCAAGTGGACCATAATCTGATGCTCACATATGGTGGGGAATTACCGGCATCGTCGGCTGTCCGAAGATCGAGTTTGTTCGTTTCAGCCTGACATTAACGTCAGAACATTTGCTCAGTACTAGTGAAACGTAATTCCACTTGACTGCAAGAGAATGTTATAACATTGTGTTGACTGTGTGAGTGCAGTAGGGTAAGAACGATGAAGATGTGATTTGATGTCAATTTGTGTGCATAATTTCAACTGAACACCTAACTACATCGTGAGTCAGATAGTACATCACCAAGTTTCTGTCACAACATCAGTTATAGGCTGAATCACAAAAATTATTTTTCTGGCGTATTATCCACAGAATTTGCGATCAAGTGATTGCTGAGATTTTGCCACACTTTGTAAATGCATTGCATTATTACTTTATAAATTATTGATGTCTTTATTCGTTAATTTTCTGTGCAACAAAATGTTGTAATAAGTTTCTTTCATAATTGCTCGAGCTGTTTTTTTGCAACTTCTACTTCACAAGTTAGTGTAAGGAAAACATTTAAGCTTCGGTGGTATATTTACTTATCATTCTATTCCAAACTTTCTGCAACAGCAACTGAACAAAAACGGTAAAACATAAAAAAAACATTGAGTATTTCATCGAGTCATGGCAAAAACTTGGTGCATAGTTTTTCGACTCACTTTGTATGTTTACATCTTTACTTCCAAAATTTAATTGCTGTTCGAGCACGTCACTGAATTTAAGAATAATTTTTGTAGGAAGTCTGTCAAATTCTTTTCAAAGCATTTTGTTGACAGCGTTAGATGATGTCCATTGTTTAGTGTAATGTGTAAAAAGTTTCCAATAAGTTGTCCAGCAGGTGTCCATAGTTAGTTAGTTGTAAGAATGAGTTATCATATAAATGTGATTGCTTTTGAAGTGTGAAGTTTGGCTTTCTAGGTGTGTGCGTGTGACTAGTAATTATTATAATAATTAGAATAATGTTTACATTTGCAGCATCAAAAGGTAATGACTGAGTTAATAGGCAGTATTGGCACATTGTATACGTGCATGGATAGAGGTCCAGTTACACAGAAAGGCATGCATTCAGCGTTGAAAGACCTTAGAATAGCTTCATTTTTTGCTTAGCAATCTTTAACATCCCACCGCACCTCAAGTATGTCACTGCACTATCTTATCAGTTATTTATGTGCGATTTAGTGATCTTTCTGTTTGAAATTTGTTGTTGCTGTCATTAATTCTGATGTTCTAGAAAATATAATATTGCTGAAAACTGTGAACTGTGTTACACTGAGTGGAACAACCAGCATATTAATATATCGTGTGTTTTTTTCTGTATAATCACGTGCATCTTGAATACCTGCTGCAAGGTCATTTTTTCATGTGCTGAAGGTCACAAAAGGTCATTTATTGATTTGCCGACTTCTGCTGCTGCTGATGTTGATGTTAATGACGATGATGATGATGATGCCATTAGTTCTGGTGGCGTTTGTGTGGCTGTGTTTAATGTTTGATATTTTCCATGCGTTCTGTTTGAGTGAAGATACAGTTGTGTGAAGAAGCAGGCTAATTTAGATCATTGCTTTATTTTTACTGCTGCCACATACAGTACAGTGCGTCGTTTACATTCATTCATTCGCAGTGCACCGCTGCTAACATTTGTCATGTGTTTGCAATCTCAGCTGTTGACTGATAGGCATCATCTTGCAGGCTATTTTACAAGTATGATTTTTGTGATATATCTATATAATTATTATATATACATACCTTGTGTAGGTGGGTAATTTTGTGGATGCAGGTGAAATTGCAGGAATGGAAAATGTGAGAACGCCAAATCTGAGTTGCAACAGCCATCAGCTGTTGTCGTCTTTTGCATTGGAGGGAGCATTTTCCAGGCTTTCTGTTGGTTCTCTTAGCCTGCATTTTTAGCCGAGTCAAGTCTGTTTCTAATACATCTCGTGTCGGCCGGCCGGCCGGCGTCTTTTTATTTTCTACTGCGGCGATGTTTTAGCGATTGCGCCAGCAGATGGCTTGGCTTGCCTGGCGTCTGGCTTCGGATGTTAGCAGTTTAGATTGTCTCTGTCAGGTGTGTGCGTGTGTCACATGTGTTGGTTGATGTTTCTGCACGTTGACTAGCTCTGATAATAAATAATTGTGTCCTGTTATTATTGTTTATGATCACGCTGTCAGTGGTTTTTCGTCAACCGTACCTCATCTGTTTGCTCGCTCTGTCTGCATCCGAATCTCTGGCTGTCATTCTCTGAGTTTCTCCGTCGATGCTTAGACACAAGTTCATTTTGTATATTTGTTGTTTAAATCAGTGTTTTTTTATTTTGAGGATTTGCGGAACTGCAGTCTGCTATCACGGTTGTACATATAGACCGAGTCAGTCTGTCCTGTTGTATATTGTTTCGCTATCACTGGTGTCGTGCAGGAGGGCAGGGGGGGTTTCCTGTCAGAAAATTTTCTTGTCCGAAATCTTTCTTCCAAAAATAAAAAAAATTGGGGATCTTGTATTGGAAATTTCCAATCTGTGGGGAATTTAGGAGCTTAATTGAAATTTTGTGCACCCATAATTTTTTCTGTCGGAAATGTGCAGCTATATGTTTTAAAATTGCAACTTTTTCCTCTCGCCGCTAACTTTTTAATTCATGACGCTGCTGATTGGTACAGTGGGAAAATGGAATGCAAATTCTGTTAGTATAAAGGGTGATGAAGTTATTCTGGGGTTTCTGCTGTTAGGTTGATGAGAACACTGAATGTCGTTCATTTTATGGCGGACTGGTTTCAGGAAAGAAAATTTGGGATATTATCATTAAAGTTGATTAACACTGAGTGGCTAGCATTATAACGTAGGCCTATGGGTCTGTTGTGAAGAACCATGTCATGCTGGCGGCAGGCAGCCCTGCAGAGATATTGCCTGCAGCTTGCAACCAGAATTAGTAAGCCATGCTGTCAAGTGAACAGCCATAGAACGTCTGAACTTCTGGTATTGAGTAGATTTAGCATGTAAATTCGCCCTAAACATTTTATTTGAGTGGTTACTTAAAATAATTGATGCACATTTTGTCATATATGGGAAGAAGTTTTCACGAGTCCGGCTGAATGTGAGAGCCCTGATTTAAGCTACTCAAGCTCCATAGAGTTTATTTTGAGGGTTAGAGTCGAAATTTTCGTTTTGCGTTACATTTGCGTTGTGTCCGATGCTGGGAGATGCACGAGCCATTGGTTTATCTGTTCTTTACACTCCAACATGTCGTCATCTGCCATTGATGATGTATTTGATTTATCGACTGTGTTTAATTTATATATTTTTACTGGACGTTGAGAGACGGACTGCTTCAGTAGCTTGTTGTTGATCTGTTGATATTATAACCTGTATTTATTTAATTGCATTGCCGCACGGTTTGGTTGTTTTGTTCGATTCAGCCATTGGACACGACGATGTCCTTGCTGCATAAACGTGACAACTGCACGTCGTTTTTAAGGGCCGGATCATCGACGACCATGAGGCTGGTAAGGCGGAAGCTTTAGGACCCGAGCCCCGAGGGGCCAAAATTTCTGGAGACTTGCGGTCGTTTAGTTTCAGACTAAAACTTTTGCCAATTCTGCGTACAACAGTTCAGAAGATTTTCTGCTCGCTTCGCTTGCAGATTTTGTACCTCCGCTTTGAAATTTGTTCTGCCGCCTTTGTTTGCCTTGATTGTTTAAGCAAGGAAGGTAACGGTACAATTAGAACCGAAATAAAGTCAATATTGCTTTCAAGCCTCGCGGCCCGGAGTGATAATGATCCAGCCCTGTCGTTTCTCCGTCACATTTGGCACGTAGACGCGAACATGAGATGATAATTATCATGTTAATTATTCACAATAAACATGAGTGGGCGTGGCTGGCCCGCGGCTGTAAGCTTCAGGGCACTGATTGACGTTTAGTCCTTCCTGACCGTGGGAACTTCGTAGTTAGTGGTCGTCTCTGTCTACATACATTCGTTAATCTTGTTACCGATCGACGTAACTTTTTGTCACTTAATTATTGATTTTTTTCTGTTTTTTTCCGAGCTGCTATGATAACAATGCTCATGACACAGACGATAGACTTTGTTGTTATTAATGTATTAAATACGTTTTAAAACGACTCTCGTTGTTCTGATTGTGTTCTGATTTCAGCATTTCAGATTTGAGCAATCTGCAGACGTCGCATCATTCATTTAGTCTGAAAAGGGCAACAGAAATGTGAAGTGGAAAATGGGAAGGTCAAATATGCAAACTGGAAAATGCAGGGGTCGAGCGGTAGAAGGTAAAGGTTTGCTACGGACAAGTAATTTGAGCAAAGCTCACGTGACGCGCGACAGCATCGGTGCTGGCACCTGGGAAATCAGTGTACAACGTGCAGTAAAATATTAAAGCGTTTCGAAAGAATATGGCAAGGAGAACTCTTAAACCTATGAGGTCGAACACAGACGGCAAAATCTGTATTTTTATGCTAAAATTTCGTACACAGCTTGTTCTGGTATATCTAGTTATTTCAGTGCAGTTCACTGTTGAAATTGCGCCGCAGCCTAAAATCGCGAAAAACACTATAAACCCGCTTTTTAGATTTCAAGGTCGTTCAAGGTCATCAATGTTAATACCCGTTAAAAGCTAGTCAGCAGTACCTTTTGCGGTAAGCAGCAAGTCTCTGTCTATCTGCAATCGTATTCACGCCAAATTGATACTGGCAGAAATTGCGCATTTTCAAGAGGTGCCCCCTATGCGACGCTTCTTTACGGAGTACTTCTTAATTTAAACTGCTACAGTGTACGTTTATTGCTGAAAATTACATACGCAGCTTGTCGTGGTCTATCTCTAGCCATTTCGTCGCAATTCACTCTTGAAATGTGCGCCGCATCTTCAAATCTGGAAAAATCATTCAAGGTCATCGACGTTAATACCTCCGGAAAGTTCGCTTGTTGTAATAGGTAGCAAATCTGTGCCTACTTGTGACCGTTTTTACGCTAGACGAGCCAATAGCGGTAAAATGATGACTATTGAAAGGGTACCCCTTTTTGACGCCCTCGATCGAGGAGAATCCCCTAACCCAGCGGCACGAAATTGTGTCACAGAAAACTAGAGTTTGTAGCAGCCCACAGTGAAGATTTCCTGGTCGAATTTTTCACCGTTTTGATAGGCCTGCAGGGTGTGACAGACAGGAGATATGGACGGACGGACGCCTGGACGATGGTTAAGACATTCGAAGCATTGCATGCTGTCGCGCGTGAAAAGGTCTTCAAACTGTAAGCAGTAAGGATCCACTGTAGCTGTAGTGTAGTCTACGTATTGATGCAGATTTTTTATGGCCAAAAGTCATTGGTGATGTTATAAGCAAGGCCATTCCCAGTGACGTCTCTCTTGATATTCATCGCTCAAAACGCGCTGACGTATAATAGTAGTCGACTGGCGCGTTGGTTACTGGGTATCTGCAGAGCGGTCTGCCTAAATAAAATGCTGCAAATCACCTCGGGTGGCGGTGAGCAGTCCAGTCGCGAGGACTGTGAGCCTGTGAGGGAAATATAGGCTTCAGAATCAGTTCGCCGGACCCAGATCCAAAGCTGAGATCGATGACTAGCCGAAGCACCGTGACACGACCCGTTGTTCGCGACGTCGTCTATGACTACAATGGCGAAACGCCTACAACGTGTTTAGCTGCTGGCCAGTAGCGAGACGCAGCTGATCGGAGGGTTGGCGGCTGCTGACCGACGACATCCTATTAGGCTATTACAATTGCAATAATATTGATGTAGACTTGAAACACATACACGTCAATCATCTCAATAGAGGCAGAATACCGCAGGATTCCACAGCCACGTTTGAATATGCAAACAATAGGACTACATAATGCAATATACGAAATGACTACATTAAGAAGTCTACAATCATAGCGGTACTTAAACGAAACAATTTAAGCAAGTGAAAAATTAGACAGTTATGTGCACTACGCAAACGTGAGATGCGGTGAGATCTACATAATAGAGTATGTATTATAGTCTATAGGCCCGTGATTAGTGACTTGCACTGGAGAAGTGGCGGACAAGCTGCTAGTTTAATCTAGCAAATAAACAAAAAACATTTAAAATGCTTAAACAGAAATGAAGTAAGAAAAAAACTAAAATGGAATTAACAGACGAAACAGACGGTTATGGAACCTGAGACGAAAAACTAACAAGAAAGCCCAGCTGTCGCTAGCGATGAAGACGCTCTACAGCGCCCTATAGGGCCAGGGAGCCTACAGTTCCTGTTGCAGTACTGACCTTTAAGGTCACCCAAGGTCGATGATTTTTACTGGAGCTAGAACAAAACCGAAAGGAGAAAAAAAGTTAAGATAGTTTGATGGTCACAAACTGTCAGACTGATCTGCGGTCGCTAACATAGCATACGGTAGTTTCGTAATCTGCGGTTGTTTGGGCCTTTGGCAGACCGTCTATGGGGGGTCTGATGTCCATGCTCAGTGAGCTGACTGCGTCAAAGTACCTCGGGATCGGGAGAGCAACCTTATTAGCCCTGATTATTTGGTGGTCTAGCTGCGGAGGTAACGGGCCATGGAATGTTTGGGGGAAACTGTTATCAGACACATTCGACACTATATACAGTCCGGGTATCTCCCTATATATTCAGTAGTAAAGAAAAAGCGAGATGTGCTCGCTTCAACAGCACGACAGCGAATGAAATATACTGAGTTTTTGTCAAGTTGCTGCTCGAGTCAATTAGCTAGGTCTGCTCAACGTCATCTCAAACGAGAGCCCCTACTTGTTATATTGATAGTGTAAGCATCCGCTGCTCGAAAGGTCCCGGGTTCGACTCCAACTTTTTGCCATTTTTTTCGTCCGTGTCGTAATTAATATTAACTCCTTGTGTCATATTACACTGAATTTTTCCTTTAAAAATCGTTGTTGCTGCTTATTCGGCATATAAGCGTAGGGAACTTTACTTTTTCATTCGGTTCCGATTAAGGGTCGATTACGGGGTGTGCTGTGCTGAGCGCCTTGTGACTGCATGAGGTAAGCCTATGCAAGGCATAGTGCCGCTGCATCACTGACTTCACGGTAAGGCACTGCAGTAGGCCTACATTGCTGCTGCAGTAGCATCCGCGTAGTCTACTGTATAGGCCTATGGTCTCGTTGGCGACTGCAGCAGCAGCCTAATGTCTTCGACGTGACCTGCGGTAAAATACGCGCTGTCGGCAGCTGCGACGTTATTGCTTTCTTTCGCCGGTTTGTTTTCTCGGCTAATTCTGTCATTGCTTTTATTATTTTTAGGCGGCGTCAGCATAGCTTGCTAGTTGCTATGCAGATGCTCTTTATCGTAGCTATGGCAAAGGCGTCTGTTCGTCTCTCTCTCCGTTTGTTTGTCACTCTCTGCAATCCTATCAAAACGACGCGAGCTATGATCACGAAATCGTTACTTTGAGCTGCAAGAAAGACTCTTGTTTCGGGATTCGTAAAGCTTTTCCAGAAATTCAAAAAGGGCCACCCGACCTAGTGCGTTAAATGAGACATAGGTAGGGAAAATTGATGATTTTAAACCAATAATTAAGTCACCGTATCAGAAGCGGTGCGAGATAGGACCACATGCAGTTGCTACTAATCACTAATGGGAACTTAATTTGCTTTCAATTGCTACCAAAATCGACAAAAATGAATGACCTTAAACGGCGGTATCGCACTCTACTGCTCTAATTATGCGTCTTTCGGAGCTCGCCACAAAAATTTGAAAGACGATAGACCCATATTTAATCAGCATGGAAAATGTAGCCCAGGGACTGTACTTTCAGTCAGTATAAGGTTAATGCGGATATAAATGGGATTGGGTGCATGGAGAGGGGGCGCCAAACGACAGTGGAGTAGACAGAACCGGCGGTTTTAATAATTTCGGTCACCACATCTTCGGAATCTGAGTTGAAGCCACTTATCATGAAGCTCCATGAAGTGCCTTATCGATCCACTTTCCATGCAGTGACCACAAAATGCTTAACCTTGAATGACCTTGAGATGCCATAATATCCTAAAATCTGTTTTCATCGTCGTTAGAACTAGACTTATTGCATTGATTTCGGGTATTGTTTTAAATGGTTTAACAAGTAATTTCAGAGAAGCCCACGTGACGCGCGACAGCATCGGTGCTGCCACCTTGAAAATCAGCATACAACGTGCAATAGAATAACAATGCGTTTTAAAAACGTACCCACGTTTGAGGCCTCTGTACGGAGAACTCCTTAAACCTAGGAAGTCGAAACTCATACGGTTAAAATTACGTTCTATGCCAAAAAATTCGTATGCAGGTTGTTCTGGTCTATACAAATTTCGGTGCAATTCACTGATAAGATATGCGTTTTACCCTAAAATAGCAAAAAAATCACTAAAAACCTGCTTTCTAGATTTCAAGGTCGTTTAAAGTCATCAATGTTGATACCCCTGAAAGCTCGCTAGCGGTGCTTATTACGTTAAGCAAAAAAGTATATGCCCATCTGTAATCGTTCTCACGCTAAATTACTGCATATTAGCAGAAATCGCTCATTTTGCCTTCTGTTGCATGCTCGCGATTCTGCGAAAAATGCTAACTTTGTACAGTATCTTCAGCGGCAAATTTTTTTATTTTCTGGCGACGTAGCTGCATATAAAACAAGTAAAACAACTTGAACCAGTTGGCCTTGGATTCACGAAATGTTGCACAAGCGCACACGAAAACCATGTGACCTTGATCTCTGACATGTGACCTATATTCAGTAGGCTTATAGGGCTTGTCAGTGTTATGTTCGTGCAAAATTTCATTAAGCTAAGTGCAGCGGTTCGTTTCGTGACACTTCGTCGCGCAAGTCTCGCTTGGTCACTTCAGACGATGGTGTCGTTAGCAGCTAGGCCCCTAATGTGCCATCATTCCAGAGCACGGTCATTTCGGCAACGCGGCCACTGCCATGGCACGCAAGGCCGTGAGCGAAGTGAAGGCGAAAGTGAAAGCGACACGTTTCAGCTTTCGTTGAGTTTTTCATTCTAACTCTAAGTACTACGTCAACAGTATGTACATCAGTTTGTTGCGCTTGTCAATAGCTGTCAACATGATCACTGCGTTTTGTACTATTTCATTCCTACGCCCGATGAAGTGTCGCCTGGTTAACTGCCGCTCCGCTTATTGCCGCCGTTTAACTGTCGCGCGATTAAAGTGTCGCCCGATGTCTCACCCAGTGGTCCATGAGTTATCATGTTAACGGAGAAAATAAAACGTAGCAACGTTGCTGAAAACAATACTGCCGTCGCTTCCGCGGGCAGTAATAAACACTGAAGTACGTGCAAAACTATTTTTTCAATATTATTTCACATGCAGACCAGGCCTAACCATACGGTCCAGACTTGGCTGCAAATGGAATACATTGTAGCTGTAAAACATCTGTGGTCGAATACTGCACCGAGTGTGATTGCTGGCTATGGGGCAGCTCAGTGATAAGTCGATCGGTCAAAAGCTTGCCGCCAGGCTGCAGTCCGAACTCGCGGGTCGACTGTCATCCATTGAAGCCTTTGCACCGCGAAAAGACAGTGACGCATTGAAGCCATCGTAGGTTCCGAGTAACTCAGTAATCCGTTGACACAGAGAAAATCTCAACAGATACTATAGGACAAGCACCAGGAACCTCAGCGTTCGATTTCATATAAAGGGGTAAAGGCAAAGGTACCATACCCCTACTGAGGCGTAGGCGGGGTGTTCATCTCCCTTTCTATGGCCGATGAGACGCCGTATAGGTGGATAGACCACTGAGTCCGTGACGCATGGCCAGTGCGACGCCAGACCTATGATCTATAAAGGGGCCATCCGTAAATTAAAGCTTTAATGAAAATTTGAAATCCGTTCATAATTTGCTGAGAATAGGCCTATAACCCGGCATTTTGCAAATTGTCAGCTTAAACCCCATAATGGTGAGGAATCCTGCATTATGATTCAAAAGCCACAAACGATTTCGGATCGTCACCAAAAAGTTGATCAGTTTTCTCGGCTACGGAATTTATCAAAAACTGTTCACAATATTTTGAGTAATCCAGTAGGCAAACAGACAGACAAACAGACAGAGAGAGAGACGAACAGACAGACGCCCTGTTACACGTATACATAACCTCCTTCTTCGACGGAGGTAATAATCATAATATTAGCAACAACAGCAACACTCAAGGACCAACGTTATGTTGGCATTATATATATAAAAAACTGCAAGCAATTTATTTAATGTTGTATAAGCGCTGATGTAAAAGGGCAAAAATCAAAAAGTATAAGCCCGAACTAATATATTAGCTTAGACATTTAATCTGTTCTCAGTAGCCAGATATAAATGTCTAAGCTAATGCATAATGTTCGTGCTTATACTTTTTGATTTTTGCCGTTTTACACCAGCGCTTATACAACATTAAATGAATTGTTTGCAGTTTTTTATATATAATTTTTGCGGTTTTATTAAAGTTCGAAAGGTCACTCACTGAACAGTTACTTTGTACACAACAACATCAACTACTACTATACTACTGCCTCCACCATCCTGTATGTGGGACAGCGAATTTAGTCTACATACCAAATTTCATGCAGATGGATGAAAAGCAGTTATAAGTGATGTACGACATTTAAAATGGTGACCAACGCCATCTTGAATTTACTACTTTTCTCGATTTTGGTCACATGATTTATTTCCAGTAGCAACAGACCACATTCCTGCAAAATTTTATGAACCTTTTTTAGTCGGCAGCTGATTTGTTATGTTTTGTGTTAAAATACAAAATACAAAATGGTGGTCGTCGCCATGTTAAATTTCATATTTGTTCGATTTTATGGTATAACTATGTGTAGAACGTCAAACTTAGCGCACATATGAAATTTCATGCAAGTACGTGCAGTAGCGACTAAGTTATGAGCGACAGACAGAATTCAAAATGGCGGCGGCCGCCATCTTAAATTTATTATTTTTGTCGATTTTGGTCATACGATCTATTTCTGGTAGCATTACTGCGACATTTCATTAATCTATGTCAATTGGCGGCTGAATTATTGCTGCTTGTGCAAAAATCCAAGACGGCGGTTACCGCCATCTTGGATTTTATTTTTGTTGAATATTTTGGCATGCATGTATGTAGGACCTGAAACGTAATACACTTGCCAAATTTCGTGCAAATATGTGCAATAGTATACGAGTTGTGAAAGATAGATGAAATTCAAAATGACGGCCGCCGCCATCCTGAATTCATTATTTTTGTCCATTTTGGTGAAATGGTATCTTTTCGGTGACAGCCGTCTACATTTCTGCAAAATTTCGTTCATCTACGTCAATCGGCGGCTGAGTTATTGCTGTTTGTGCAAAAATTCAAGACGGCGGCGGCCGCTATATCTTGGATTTTATTTTTGTTCAATATTTTGGCATGCATGTATGTTGGACATCAAAGGCAATATATATGCCAAATTTCGTGCAAATACGTGCAATAATAAACAAGTTATGAGCGATAAATTAAATTCAAAATGGCGGCTGCCGCCATCTTGAGTTTATTATTTTTGCTCATTTTGGTCAAACGTTCCATTTCCGGTAGCAGCCCTATATATTGCTGCAAAATTTCATTCATGTACGTCAATCGGCGGCCGAGTTATTGCTGTTTGTGCAAAAATTCAAGATGGCAGTCGCCGCCATCTTGGATTTTACTTTTGCTTAATATTTTGGTATACCTACATGTAGGACATCCAGGGTAATACACCTGCCAAATTTCGTGCAAATACGTGCAATAATAAACAAGTTATGAGCGATAGATGAAATTCAAAATGGCGGCCGCCGCCATTTTGAATTTATTATTTTTGTCCATTTTGGTCAAACATTCCATTTCCGGTAGCAGCCCTATATATTGCTGCAAAATTTCATTCATGTACGTCAATCGGCGGCCGAGTTATTGCTGTTTGTGCAAAAATCCAAGATGGTGGCCGCCGCCATCTTGAATTATAATTTTCTAATGCTGGACCACCCTTGAAGTCCAATTGTGCACCTAAAATTCTCCTCCAAATTTCATGTTGATCGAGTGCGTACTTTTCGAGATATCGTGATTCAAAAATTTCGCAAATTTGCCTTTAAAAGCCTATTCAGGTCCCCAAAAATCAAGTTTTTACGGGAGTTTTGACTTTCAAACATTATTTTTTATCATCGAGATCCCCAAAAAGCTTTACCTTACGCGGAAACACACGTTTTGAGTCATAGACGGTCGTGATCGGTCTTCTGGTGTGACCTGTAGCCTAGGCATGAGCACGAATACAAAAAAGGATAGAACACAAAAAGTAACCGAAATGCCCTCTCTGCGCAGATCCCCTTCCCGTCGTCTCACATCGACCAAATTTTGCACATGGGGTCGTATCCCGGATATCTTTCTTGGTTTCAAGTTTCATTAATATCGGCTGAAAAATGTGGGAGCTGTGGGGGTCGAAATTTCGGCCTTCCCATTGACTTGTCACATCGCTTATACAACAGCTTGTTGCACCCATGTCGCTTTGGCCGCAACTCGCAATGCGAATTTTGCTGGCTTAGTTCCGACTCCTCTAATCTTCTCTTCCCGTGGAAAGATCGAAGCTTCTGTATACGTCTAATGGCATGCAATGTTAACTGGGGCCACACGAGTGTCCATCGTAAATTGCATCTCAATTCCGTCCGAAGACTTTATCAAGATGCACGGGAGTGGCAAGCGTCGAGATGGATGACGGACAAAAGCAAGGACCACGCTGTCGTATATAACGTTCTGTGTCGCAACCGCCGACGCACGCATGCCAACGTACGGCTGTTATTCAAGCGAGATCGAGAATGTTGGCTTAACTGCGATCTTTGAGTAAAATAGATGCGATGTTAATCCTAGCCTGTACTCAGATCTCGGATGATGATGATAAATAGGCTAATCGAAAGATGTGCTTACGTTAAGACGTTACTTTCTATTAATATGCAGCCCGACTGACAACTTGGCCTTGTTCTTGCACCCGTCAATGTCACGAATTTCATAGGCCTGTATTCTACTGGCATTATACTGCATCCACAACACTGCAACGACACGACTGGCACAGGCAGCATCTATGTCGAATTTACGTTCGCTGCCAGTCATTAGCTGGTATTTTACTCTGAGTTTAAAACTTTGAATACGGACTCCTGGCTTTTTGATGACGTAAAACCCTGGAGTGATATTACAGGCTAGTAGGCCTAATTCTGTTTACTTCGCTGTAAAACATATACTAATATGGCTGTTCTGGCGTTGACGATGATATAGGCTGAGCTTAGGCTACCTGCAGTACTCGATTTTGCAATTATTTACATACTTATTTTTGTTCGGACCTGAGGGAGGGGTTGAACGGGGTCGCAAATACCGGGAGTTAGTTTACCGAGAAATGCACTCGACTGAGAGGGGGAGGGCAAATTTTTGATCTCCCGTACACTACTCCCAAAAGTAATTGACTGTCCGTTAAGCCTATTTTGCTGTTTGTGCGTTTTTGCTAGCAGATAACACTATGGGTGACACAGCAATGCGAGCTCAATTCTACACGGAAACAACAACACTTTGTCCTCTAGCTTCTCCAGCCCTCAATGTCAGTAATTCTTCAGTTTGGAGGGACAACAACTCGCAGTACGTTATGTCAGGCGGCGCTGAGCCGATGGGTGGCCTGGCTAAAGGCATTGTCACACTGCTGTATTCAGCTATCATCGTTGTTGCTGTCGGAGGCAATGTTATCGTGTGCTGTATCGTCGCCTCGCAGAGACGCATGCACACCATCACCAATCTATTTATAGCCAGCCTTGCCGCAAGTGACGTCATGATGGCCAGTCTCTGTATCCCGCTGACGTTTGTTGCTGACGTCATTGTCCAGCACTGGCCGTTCCCGTCACTTCTTTGTCCAGTTGCTCTCTACGCCCAGGTAATGCAATCGTTCTAATCTGCACAACATTTGCTAATGATTATTCGCTTAAAATTAATAAAATTACAAACCAGTAGGCGACGTATTGGCTTGTGACTATTGCGATCTCAGTTTTGCGGACAGACTGGAGACAGACAAACAACAGACGCAGAGACGCAGATACCCACAGAGACGCTGTCTTGCAACAAGGGTCGCTTATGGGGTTACAAGACAATCGACATTAACTAAGGTGAAAACTTTGATCAAAGGCCATGTGACCAATGAACTCCGTATATGTTGTTTCCTAAATGATTACCTTGCGTTCATCTTGCACGGTTATAGAGATACGCGGTCTAAAAGATAAGGCCACGAGTTTGATACCAATTTTGGTACACAAATTCACGACACAACTGGCCATCAAATAGCTGTTCAGTTTCCCACCTTACTTAACATCTGCTTCTGCACTACCTGGGAAAAACAGAAGAGACAAATATGCATTAAAATCAACAAAAAAACTATAAAATTTTATTTTTCCGGACATGTGGCCACCAACAGCCAATCAATTACAAGGTTTGACTGATGTTGTGCAGCAGCACGTCTATGAAATAGATATAACATTTAGAAATACTGATGAATTTAAGAAGCGACTGATAAAGTCTGGATTAGTATGGAGCACAACGTTATCGACGCTGCTATCAACGAATGGAGAAAGTGTTTCCAAGCCGAGCTCACGTTCGTGGGCCAACATTTCAAACATTTTTGTAGGCAGTTAAAAAATAGACAATTAAATAAACTAGTCGCTAAAACACTGAAAATAGAGGCAAAATGTGTTTTGTGTGTTGTTTTGATTAAGCAATAACACCAAAGTGGCTAAAAATGCAAAATGTTTTGAGTGTTTTGAAAATGTTTTCTTTCCCCAGGTAGTTCACAAACAGACAGTGTTTGAGGTGGGAAACTAAACAGTCGTTTGATGGCCAGTAGTGTCAGGAATACTCGTATCAAAATTTATTAAAATCGGATCACTTTTCTTCAAGTTATGATGAAAAATATTTAATGTGTTTTATGCCTCACAGTGTATAAACGATACAATAAAATGTCCACAGACCTTATAGGTCCATAATTAAAAGCACTGACACGTAGTTAAACTGGCGAGTTTTAAAATGATGATGATGAATGGGACGACGGTCGTTCACGTTCGATGGCGTACTAAAATGTTCTCGTGTCAGTCGTGTGCTGTGTTCTGTCCTGCAGCAACGGAACTATACTGACTTAAGCTGCTCTCCAGTCACGTCTCGACTCTGGTGCCGAACAGGTGACATTATGACGTGCCAGTCTAGTTCACGTTGTCAAAACAGCGTGTTTTTAATCTTTCACGGCTTCTTACCGTCCTATAATTTGTTCACAAGATCTGTAATTACATTGATATCGATACCGTCGTGCAATTTTCTCATCGCATGCCGAGATAATGTAGATTATGGCTTTTACATCAGCATTACGTGTCTTTCAGATGTCAGAAAATTTTTCAATTTCTCGGCCGTATGCGGCCTAAAGAAGAGATCATAAACGCAATGGAGACAGTTTGAAGGAACTGTCACTCAAGCAAGATAATGCTTAGATTTTAACAAAAAATTTGAGCTAATGCTCACGGGACGCACGAAAGCCTATAGCAGTTCCTGTTCGCAAACTGGCAGTCTATCTCCAGCCATTTCGTCGCGACTTTTACGAGGGTATCGCTCTTTGATGCCCACGTATGCAGGTTTCCTTGAACCTAGAAAATCGAAACTTGGACCATCGAAATCTACGTTTAATGCTGAAAATTTCATATGCAGTTGTCCATGTCTGTCTCAATTGGTTTCGGCGCAATTTGCTCTTGCAATGTGCCTCGCAGCCCGAAATCGCCAAAAAATCCATAAAACCCCATATTTTGGCGTTCAGGGTCATTCAAGCTCATTGAATTGGGCGCCAATCGAGAGCCAGTGTACGACTTTCTATTAGTGATTAATAGTAACCTAGGCCCTATCTCGCACCGTTACTGGGATACAGCGACTTATTGGCCAAAAATCGCAAATTTTGCCCACCCCCTCTCATTTAGCGCCCTCGTTCGGAGCGACCCCCTTTGAATTTATGAAAAAGCTTTACGGTTCCTGAAACTAGAGTCTTCCAGGCAGCCGATGGTGAAGATTTGGTGATCCTAGCTTGGACCGTTTTTGCATAATCCACCCGTGTGACAGACGGACGGACGGACGGACAGACAGAATTGCGATGGTTAAGACGAGCTGAAAGCAGTATATAGCTGCTTTCGCGCGTAAAAACCAGATGTTTGTATGACACTTTGCTCCTTCGGTCCATAGATGTAAAAACATTTTTATGCTTTTTATAAAAGTTTAAAAGCATGTTTTTATGTTTTAAAAAAAATTCAAAGTTTTTAAAAAAAATTGGGATGTCTTTTACTTTTTAAAATGTTCTGTGTTTTTAATGTCGTGTTTTTGTTTTTGTTAAAACGTAAACGTACAAAATTACAAATATGATTCATTTCTCATGGACAAATTGCGTTCAGCTGTTTTTAATCTGTACATTCAGTACATTCCAGTTTTTAGTATTTCCAAATGATAGGTTTTTATTTTTACGCGCGAAAGCAGCTACTGCTTTCAACGCGTCTTGGCCATCACAATTCTGTCCGTCCGTCCGTCCGTCCGTCTGTCACACAGGTGGATCAGTCAAAAACGGTGCAAGGCTACGATCACCAAATCTTCACCGTCGGCTGCCCGGAAGACTCTAGTTTCAGGAACCGTAAAATTTTTCTATAAATTCGAAGAGGGTCACCCTGAACGAGGGCGCTAAATGAGAGGGGGTGGGCAAAATTTGCGATTTCTGGCCAATAAGTCGCTGTATCTCAGTAACGGTGCGATATAGGGCCTAGGTTACTATTAATCACTAATAGGAAGTTGTACACTGGCTCTCGACTAGCGCTTAATTTAATGAGCTTGAATGACCTTGAACGCCAAAATATGGGGTTTTATGGATTTTGGCGACTTCAGGCTTCGACACAAGTCTTCATCATTCACAAGGTGGCGCCACGCTACTATCGTTATGAGATCCAGATAGAGAATTTGGTATTTGTATATTATCTAAGCGTGAACACCCCAATTTTCAGCTAAACTATTGAACCGGACTGCTATAGGCTTTCGCGCGTCTCGTGAGCATTAGATCAAATTTCTTGTTAATTATCTGAGTTAGATATTTTTGACATGTATAATGGCGAAAAAAAGTACGTCTATCAAGTTAGCGTGTACGCAGCGTGCGAGAAACTGCACGCCAGCGTGCAGTTTCCTGGAACTTTGCATACACGTTAAAATTGCACTCGGCCAGCATCAGTGGACGTCAATGAATGCCGTACGTGCTGCGTCGACCGCGCGATCAGCGTTTTCCACGCTGGCGTGCAATTGCTGCACGTACGTACTGCATTCATTGACGTACACTGATGCAATTTTAGCGTGTACGCAGCTCTCGCACCCTGCGTACACGCTAACTTGACAGACGTGAAAAGTAGCGATTGGAAATATCTGCAGTTTATGTTTTTATGCATGTTTTATAACGTTTTTACGTAACTGAAGAAGAACATGTTTTTATGCTTTTTATTTGCAAATCAATGTTTTTAATATCTATGCTTTGGTCACACCGCATCGCTCGGGTGAATTCCAGCGGATGTTGTACCACGGTAAACCACGAACAGTGTCTCATAAGACTGAGGCTTTGCATCTCTCGATACCAGAGGCCGACAAACTTGCTCAAAACAGGACACTCTGGATAAACCGGGTTCGGAATCGCCAAGTCGACGTTGCCAATCGCCATGGCATTAAGTAAGTAAGTCGGTGGGCCTATGAATTTGTAGCTCGCTGTCTTCTTTCTTCTATCCATCGTACCGACTTGGTGATCGCCAACTTGCGCGGATGTAGTCATCTATGGATCCAGCTTTTTTCGCTATATGCATTGCATGTACTAATGCGGCATTTTCGCGTAATTGACAGACGTCCGGGCAATGCGACGCTGTTAACGATGCAGAATGATATTGAGGTTACATTTCGCTTACGACTTCATCTGTCTATCTGTCGGTTTGTCTGTCGTCAGTTTTTTTGCTTTCATCTCAAGAATGCGCAGGGTCCAGAATTAATGTAAAGGTTTTTCGTACGTGTCGCAGATAATTCATGCATCTTTTTTTAAACTGACAGTTTGACCGTCAGTTTTTGTCGGCGTTGATTGCAATTTATCGTAAAGACTGAGTGATCATGCAACCATGTACTTCGTCTGGAACGAAATATTATTTTTTGTAGTCATAGTCATGACAAAAATGTTAGGCCTACCCGATCTGCATCGATGAAGACCAAAAATACATAAACAGCATAGATGTAAAAAACATGTTTATGTTTTTTATAAAAATATAAAAACATGTTTTTGATGTTTTCATTTTAAAAATGCAAAATCCGAAACGCACAAAGTTGAAATCATTCTCAGTAGGCCTACCTGTATCTATGTCTATGTTATTGCATCAGCCAAATCCTAAACAAACAAAATGCATTATCATTCTACTCAAAATCATCCTCTTCGAAAAACATCAAACTACACACATGATTCATTTATCAAAGGCAATAAGAAATTATCTCCGAATCCGTTTTTTTATCGTTCTGAACCACGACAGATGTGCCACAGCACGCAAGAATGTCAAACGATCTGCTCGTCGTTAGTTGCCAATTGCACGTTTCACACGCTCTTTTTATTACTGACTGTACTTTTTCTTCGGTGCGCGCTGACTTCCAGCAGTTGCCTGAAAGAAACTGGCAGTTTGCATCGCTGTCTCTTTCATGATGCCATCCAAAAATATCCATATGGATCGATGATTGCACAGTAGAAGAGACTGCAGACTGTTGTGCCATCTCTCACAGATATTTGTAGTAGGCTACGTGCTATTCCCTCTGTCGTTGAGTCGCTGTTTTCATCCGTTGCACAAATGTACACGTTAGGCCTACTTATGTCGTATGACTGCAACGAACTAAGAGCCGCACCAACCGCTAATTGTTTTTCGCACTTTATGATGAATCGACCAGTGATGAAACGACCTGCCGCCGCAGAATTAACGCTTCCTGATCTTAACTAGTGATCTCGCAAGAAAAGCCGCATTTGTTGTGGAGAAATAGAGCTGGCGGCGTCTGGATTCTGCGGTGTTGAATTCCACGATGTTGCTAAGATATGCCGGTCGGCGATGACGACGAATGGCGTAGAAGTTAGAATTAACCAAACCAAATGAATTATTTAGTTTTCGATGAGTTGAGCTGCAGGCAAAGTGCTGAATGAATAAAGTGAACAGTTGCACACTAATGACATTGATAAACAATTTTGGGAATGTGGACAGTTTTATTTCGTTACGTATGCAGTAATATTTTTCTCACGTTGCTGCTCTTGTTATTGCGGCTGCTGCTACTGCTGACGATGACGGTGATTATTTTAACAGCCTGTTACGCAAATGGCACGCGATTTTCAAAGGCTTCAAGAAATTGCCCGCGACTGTTGTCAGCCAGCCACTTTAGCGACGAATTTTTTCCGTTTTAATCATATCTTCGTCTCGAATAAACTCTTTGATGCAGAAGGCTATATTATCGCCTATGCAATCAGATAACAAAGTGACGTGAAAACGATCAATAAAGCTGTAAATGTGTAATAGGCCTGCAGTAGTTTTGAATTACAAAGAAAAAATTCTACCACCACAAATAAACAATCACGGTGACAGTGTGCGAGAATAGTTTTTTTAAAAATAACTAAATTCCAAATTTTTGACAAGCTAAGTAGGCCTAGCTAACTTTGATATTATAATTAATAGGCCTAGGCCTAATAGGCCTACGACGCTACTAATGCAACTGCCTTATGGAAAATTTGTGATCATCACATCATTTCCTTAGCCTACATAAAAAAATTAACAAAAATGTTATGTAGTTAAATCCGCAGCTGTTCTTTTCACAGTATAGCATCATGTTTGTTTTAAAAATGTTCAGGCTATACCGTTCGCCAGCGCACACATGCCGATAGCGTTGCTCGTTGACGGTTGAGCGCAGTCCTTGGTCTATCACTATCACGCTCGATCGTGCTTAGACGTTCCTATAAGTTTGCGCTGTTTCGTCACAAGCTTCAGCAATTCAGCCCACACACTGCGTTTGCATGTACCTCAGTCCGACCTATTCCGTATGTCGTTTGGTGTGTGAAGCAAACCGCGATCGACCATAGAGAACGATAAGCCGTGATACGTTCAGTGTTCAGTCGTTCATTTCGCGTCGTCTGTAGTCTCAGTCTGCAGTGGCGACAAGAACACGTTACGGCGCATTAGGCTCTGTGTCTGTCGCTTTGGACCGTTTGGTGCGTACGATTGAAGTCGGTGACAGATCACTGGCGGAGAGACTCATCCATCTACGCCCATCTATTCGTCACATCCAGGCGGAAGTGGACCGTACCATTTTTTCCGACCTTATACCACGGTCACATTTGTGTTGCCTATCTTTAACACTAACACTATGTCTGCAATGGTATAATAACGGGTTGATAACTCCGCGGGCGCTGTCAAGTGTGACCAAACGAACGACAATGTAGGCTTATACCCCGTGTACACGATCAAGCAATCATCGAGCAAACATCGAGCAAACGTCAAGCAAATATGAAGCATGCATAAAGCATAGCCTACATGAAGCAAACATCAAGTAAACGTCGAGCAAACATCGAGCAATTAGAGCACACGTCGTGCACGTATAATTTGAATGCATTTGCTGGATGTTTGCTCGATGATTGCTAGATGTTTGCTTGGTCGTGTAAACGAGGTATTACACTACCGACCGCCGACGACTGTGATTTTGTGAAACAAGTGTGTCAAACTACTGTCTGCAGTGTTGTACAAGTTTGTTTAACACTCACTTGTCTCACTCCAGAAACCACGTCTTTTTGATGCAACAACAAGTCAATAAGGTCGACATTTGGCCCACACGAAGAAAAAAATAATTATGCCTCCCTGTGTCCTGGCCTTTACCCCCCCGTCGCTCCTTTAGTTTCAGATTCTTAGCGCCGCCCATGGAGCAAGGGTTCCTAAATATGCCCCTGTTTACCTGTTTTGGTTATTTCGTCAACGCACTGACACTGGTGAAGGACGATATGTCTACGCTACATTATTCAGGTGGTATCAGTGTTTCTGAGCGCGTTCACGCTGCTGGCGATCAGCGTCGACAGATACCGTGCAGTCATCTTTCCACTGAAACCACGGCCCACCATTCCCACCGCCGCCATCGTCATCATCATCACGTGGTCGTCGGCCGCGATTGCGTCACTTCCGGTCGCCATGTTTGCGCGCGTGACTCGGCGTGTTGGCACGGAGCAGTACTGTGACGAGATCTGGCCGGGCGGCGAGACGCAACGCTACGCGTACTCGATCAGCACTGTCTCTGTCTGTCTCTAGCACAATGTCTGGAGTGGTATAGGCTAACAGCGGGCTGATCGTACTCGATCAGCGTCATGGTACTGCAGTACTTCCTGCCTCTGACGATCCTGGCGCTTACCTACGTCCACATCGCGGTCGTCGTCTGGACGAAACAGGTGCCCGGAGAAGCGCAGAACAACCGAGACCAGAAACTCACAGCTTCCAAGCGCAAAGTATACGTATACCGTATATGCATAACGTACACATTATATTCTTCTACACTGTGAGATATAAAAACACACCAATTTTTTATTACAACTTAAAGAAAGTTTTGGTACACATATTTCTGACACAGCTGGCCATCAAATGACCGTTCCGTTTGCCACCTCACCCAACGTCTGCTTCTGCACTACCTGGTAAAACAGAACAGACAAAATATGCATCAAAATCAACAAAAAACCTTATAAAATTTTATCTTTCCGGATATGTGGCCACTAACAGCCAATCAATTACAAGGTTTGACTGTTGTGCAGCAGCACGTTTATTAAATAGGCCTAACATTCAGGAATATTGATGAATTCAAGAAGCGACTGATAAAGTCTGGATTAGTCTGGAGCAGAACGTTGTCGACGCTGCTATCAACGAATGGAGAAAGTGTTTCCAAGCCGAACTCATGTTCGTGGGCCGACATTTCAAACATTTTTGTAGGCAGTTAAAAATAGACAATTAGATAAATTATCAGCTACAACGATGAAAATGTGGACAAAATGTGTGTTTATGTGTTGTTTTGATTAACAGTAATACTAAAGTGGTTGAAAATGTAATATTTTGTTCGTTTTCTTTCTCCAAGTAGTGCAGAAACAGACAATGTGTGAGGTGGAAACTATACATTCATTTGGTGGCCAGTTGTATCAAAAATATTTTTACCGAAACTTATTACAATGGGATCACTTTTCTTCAAGTTATGATGAAAAAATTTTTGCGTGTTTTTATGCCTCACAGTGTAGTTTCTTGCATATATTCCAAAAATGTATATAACTTGGGTGAAAAACATAGACTAGTTTTTTTAAAATTTTTATTCTGCATCGAGATCGTTCTTTCCCTTTCCTTAACCTACATACGTGACATTAGTCGGCAGTGTGGTGTGTAACCGTATGTTAATATCATACTTTCGTTTTCTTACATATAACTTGTGTAATCCATCCCGGCCTTGTGGGCTATGTAGGTTTTCTGTACTTGCAATTTCAGTCGCCCCGTCGTTATTTTTTTAAAGCTGTGCCGATGCTCAAAAGTGCACATTGGCTAGATTAAAACATAACAAGAAAGCCCAGCTATCGCTAGGAAAGACGCGTTGCAGCCTATACCGTTCTTGCTGCAGTGTAGGCCTTACTGATCTTCAAGGTCATCCAAAGTCGATGATTTCCATCTCGTCTGAAAGGGTGTGATTAACAGTAACCTTGGCCCTATCTTTCACCGTTTCCGAGATATGACCAGTGTTCCGTTGAAAACGCACATTTTCCCTATTCCTTTCCATTTTCAAATTTAAAAATTTTTTCCTTGCACTGGATTCTCCAAATTTTGTACGCAGAGAGCCTTGACAGAACGCTAATTATATGTGCAAAAAGTTTTTTCCCTGTGACCTACCAATTAGCCACAATATTATATCCGTTGCATGTAGATGACAGACGACAGACGACAGACAGACAGACGACAACCGTGCCAGCGCGTCAGAAATACTATGTCACTGCGTACGCCAAAAGTAAAACAAAATTTGTATTGTTATTCAAAACACTTCCCATGTGCTTTTTACAGCGCATTAGAAACTTTTGTGAACATGCGGTATAAAAATTGACCGAGTATTGTATTGTATTGCAGTCACGCAACGCACTCGGCATCATGTCGTGTGATGATGATGTTGTCGTTAGATGGTGAAGATGATGATAACGGTTGTGTTGATCTACGCTGTCTGCTGGCTGCCTATACACACCATCACTCTGGTCGGCGACGCACATCCTCTCATCTGGACCTACAGGTGAGGTATTCCATGTTTAGACTACCTAGACTACCCTGTGATTCAAAACTGACCCTCTGCAGGACAAGGAGGGCCATTGTTGCCGGATAATTATCCCCACTCCGCAAATTTCAACCTGTCTGAAAATCGGTTTTTGTCTGACAATTTTTTCCAAAGATACAAAATTTTAGACTGAAAATTTCTCAGTTTTGGGGAATTTAGCGACAAATTGAAATTTTGAGCACCCGTAATCTCCTACGTCGGAAAATTGCAACTTTTTGCATTCCTGCCCCAAACATTTTCAACTCACGACGCTAAGATCCACAGGCATTATAGCTTCTACGGTACTAGAAACTTTGCTAGGACGTTCTACATGGCTATAGGGTCATGAATTAGATTGGAACATGCTATAAGCCTAATGACATTTGTGTATAGACAAGCAGTATTCATGACAGATCTAATTCGGACTGACGACACTGTTAACCATTATGTTGTCCCACTGCCGGAATATTATGCGGCCCTAACCCTGATCTTTTGAGTTGAAAATTGGCACACCAGTTACGCCTGCCATGGGAAACGTTCGCAACGGTTTAAATTTTTTTCTGCGCTTTTTGTTATCGAGTTAGGAGCCCATGCGAGGCGGACGGACAGATATGTACGCGAACATTCAACATGGGTTAGAGATTAAAGGTGGTGTTATAGCTTTTTATAGGAATTAACCCATCACAGAGCTACGGAACATCACCTGCCGTATGGGATCACACAGTGTTACCTGTCCCCCGACACAGGTGAACGCGCCCCGCCTAACCCAGCCAGATAGGTTGGTACTCGATTTACTTACCCTGGAAAGATGGAAGGTTGAGTTGACCTAGGCGGCTGGTTACATACCGAGATAGTTTACCTGCCCACAGGCAGTCACCCATCCAAGTACTAACCCGGCCCGGCGTAGAGTAACTTCGTTGATCAAATGAAACGCATTACCACTACGCCAGGTCACCACGTGATTGCGGCCTATTAAAATGGCCGCACAGTATGACCACTCTGCATGAATGTTCTTGTATCTGTGCGCCGACAGACACATTCAGACGGTGTGGATACTCTGCCACTGGCTGGCGATGAGCCACTGCTGTTACAACCCGTTCGTCTACTGCTGGATGAACGACAAATTTCGCGCCGGTTTCCGCCGACTCTTCAACTGGTTCCCGTGCGTCGCCGCGCCTGCCGACGAGCACGCGTTGCAGACGGACGACACCACGCAAGCACGCATGTCAACGACCTTGACGACTGGCGAGCAAGGTCAAGTGGGACAGCGGGCGCGACGTGCCGGCTGTAGCGTGTCGTACATAGCTGCCGAATCGACAGTCAACTTCAGAGAAAAGCGCACACACGACAGTGTCTGATGAAAACACATCATGAGATAATCGACGATCAACAGGCCCGTCGAGAGGGGAAAAAGGATAGGGATAGGGGATAGGGGATAGGGAGGTAAGTTACCCCGGGCCTCGCGACGTTTGGGGGCCCCGCTGTTGCTTAAAAATATAAATTTTACCAGAATGCGCAATTTAAAAAAATTCAAAAAATTTCTCCCCAGCGAGGTCCCACGAGAATGTTTATCCGGACCCCGCTGTGGCTCTCGACGGGCCTGACGATCAGGAACTTGTCTGGAGTTCAAAGTTTTATTAACAAACGTTTTCTTCGGAGCAAAAACAAAATATATTTCAGTAGGCTATCACATTAAAGCTAATTGATATTTTTTAATAAAGGTCTTATATGTGTTTCGTTTATACCGTACACTGTTATTTTCGATCTCTGGGCTCTGGTGCACTTGAATTCGTTTTACGGCCGTACCCGCAGAGAGCTTGAAGCAGCGGTTTCCGGATGCCTTGGATACAATTATGGAGGAGAGAGTTAACAGAACAGAGCAAATACAAAGGATGGAAATTGGAGGAAGAAGAAAAAGAAGAAATTTATTTGACTCAAACAAAAATACAATTACAATTGATAACATAATACAACAGTTAATTACGTACTGAGCCAGGTTGCCAGAACTGGTCAACTATGGTGGCCACCTAAACACATACAATTTCTGTTTTAATTCTCTAAACTAAACCTACTGGACATTAAAAACTACTAAACTACTAAATACATTTTATCAAACCCATCACGCGAACACAAACATAAACTACAGGGTGCGGCAAAAAAGTAGCCCCCTAAAGTTTTTTGCCGTTTACTCAGCAACCGATTGGAATTTTAACATGGAATTTTACAGGTTCATTTACAGAAACGCTCTACATCTAACTGCTAAGCGAAATATGATTCTGTTGAAAAACGACGAAATTATAGACTTCTGAACATGGCCGCCTACCGATTTTTTAGCATTAAAAAATGTTTAAGCTAAAAAATGCTATTTAATTTTTAAAAACCGGTTACCACGTTACTGCCGATGACGTCACAGTGACGCTTTGACAAACAGTAATTTATTTTGTTTATAAATTATCACTAAATTGTCGTTCTTTT
>Ga0056128_1001456_pt1 | contig 26395 bp, 20 predicted proteins | sample WorMetLIZISLAND2_FD_71113 | JGI IMG/M metagenome (GOLD analysis project Ga0056128, IMG submission 71113) | Marine gutless worms symbiont microbial communities from Max Planck institute for Marine Microbiology, Germany - Olavius geniculatus... ... | reverse complement strand
CATTCGATGACATATAGTCTCATTAATAAGTGTGCCAAAAATTATTATAATTGGACATTCATTGTTCCAGTTATTGCAAAAAATGTAGTCACATGCTTTTTTTTGAGACACAGTGTAGTAAGATAATGCTGTGAAAACATCTGTGAGTCAGTGTGAAAATATGACTTCGAAGTTTTGTGTTCTGTTAGAACTCACGAATACTGCATTGCACGATTGCAATGCCAATGTTTACCAGCATATGTTGACTGCAGGAAGTGTAATAATTTGTTTTTTTAAATCACTGTTATGCTGATCTGTTATCGTGATTTGAAAGCTATTAAGTATGATTTTGGTAACTGTTACAGAATGCACTTGTTATTGAAAATGGTTTTGACAGAGGCATATCAGGCACCGGTTTTTCCTAGTGGTCGAGATAGGGACGGCTTCAACCTGGGCTGCTACGAGAACATCGTGGAAGTGTTTGGTCAGAACAAATGGCTTTGGCTTCTACCGCTGCATTCCAGGTTTATTATGTGACGTCCTTCATTGTGATGGGTTGACAAAAATCTAAGAACATTTGTGGACTTTTGGACAGTACTTAAATTTTGAACTTTAATCTCAAGTGAGTATGATAAAAATAAATTGGTAAATAATGATGAGATAAATTACGATGACATTATTGTATATTTTTCACTCATGATGTAGAGTATCCAGAATGAGGAGTTTTATAATAATATTAAATAATGATCATCTGGTTAATTATATAGTACCACTTTCTACATTACTGTGATGCATCTATGCAAATTCGGTTAATGCAAAGGTTGGGTACGGATGCTGTGTCTAATAAGTCTTGAGTTTACATTTAGAATCACATGGTACACATCACTTTATAGCAGGGGTCTCAAACTCATTTGGGGGTGCGGGCCACACTGCAAGATATCACTCATTCGGGGGGGCCGCATTGTTTTTAGAGATGACAAAATGCATTAAATGCAGTAATTAATACAAATGACAGAAGACATCCGTGTACTGCTGCTTCTGCTTGTCACACTTCAAATACAATACCTCCATCTGGAATACTTCGGAAACGCTTTCTGCGTCAACATCAAATGGAGCGGCAAAGAGTGCAAACTGCGGTTTAAGATTATTGAACTTTTGAAAACATCGATCAAACTCTGCAAGTAATCAAGAAATGACATCTGCATAATCGTTCAGGCGCCGTGGCTTGACTTCACTTAGACCTTCCACCTGAAGAGATGAGAAATGGTCCAAGTTGCCAGCTCCAGCTTTGGTCACTGCCAGCATCAGCATGCAGCTCCACTAATGAGAACGCAAATGAGAAAAATAGTAGTTTCGCTGAATTACTGAAAAAATGCTGTAAAATGAATAAAAACGATTTATTTTTATCCTAAATTTTTAGAATTTCAGATAATGTGTCGTGGGCCGCAATTAACGCCTTCACGGGCCGCATGCGGCCCGCGGGCCGCGAGTTTGAGACCCCTGCTTTATACCCAGTGAATCAAAACATTTGTGGTGTGAAATGTGGCAAGGGTATCGGAGACACCCTCGAAATTAAACATGCTCTTTCACTGTTCTAGGAGTTTTTGAGATGGCAATTTTACTTCTCAGTGAACCATTTCATACAGTTTGCCATAAACTATATTTTTTGTTGTGTGCATGTTATTGATAGGAAGTCTTTGTGTTTGCTTGTATTTGTGACAGTGTGGACTTTAGAATTTGTAAGCATGTTTATGTGTCTCTCCCTGTATTTCTTAATTTAGACTAATTTTATGTGGCATGCCGTATTTACAAGCATGGTGTATGCTTAACTTCAGGTTTCGCCATGTAAATCTGGGTTTGCCAGTTGCCCTCGTCTATTGTTGTCTTCCCATAATTGCTTTTGTTCGATTATTTTGTATGACTCTGTGACTGACATTTGCCTGATAACATTTGGTGATAGGCTGAAGACTTTCTGATAATATCCTGTTCGTTCTGCTTATCTTGATGATCAATATTTGTCCTTTTTGTCTTGAAAATCAAGTGATCGCTGCTTATGCTTTATGAACTAGTGCTTTTATTTTGTTCTTTACTGAGCCACAAAATTAATAATATAAAGATACTGTATTTCAGTTGCGGCGATGGTGTTGTGTTCCGGTCGCGAATGTGTCCGATTGGTCTTTGTTACAATTCCATGGCATCCACCGTTGTTTCTGTGTCCGAAACTGTCGACAGGTAGACTAAACAACTACCATTGAGTTTCATGTTGTGTTATGTGGTCATCGTATTGAAGGTGGTGTGTGGATCTTAATAGGAAACCTTTCACAGAGCTACGGAGTGTCACCTGCCATATGGGATCACACAGTGTTAGCTGCCACTCTACACAGGTGAACGTGCCCTGCCTTAACCCAAGCCAAGACAGGCTGGTACTCAATTTTCCTACCCCTGGAGGGATGAAAGGTTGAGTTGACCTTGATCTTGGTTATATACCAAGATGCTTAACCTGTCCGCAGACAGTCACCCATCCAAGTAGTAACCGCTTGATAGTATCCCGACCACAAATCGAACCCATGATTATTCGATCGTAGTTCTGACACCGTACCATTACACCACTAAGTCACCTTCATAATAGGCAGTGTTACAGGTGTTAACGAATCATCCGTCTGTTTGTCTGTCTCTTCTGTTTGGTATTGGTTTCTAACACTGTACCAAAAGATTCGGTACAGCAAAAAATAGTGTGAAAGTTCACTGGCCAAGAGTAATTAGTGTGCCAGTTTTTAGACACAAAATGTCAAAGGTCATAGTTGGGGTTGTGCAGGTGCAATGTATAGCTAGGCAAATGTCTGCATATTATGTCAACACTGGTCCGTGATTTTTGCCTGTTTTTGTCATTAGATATGCTATGATTGACGTGTGTGTTGCATTGCATGCTTCTTGCATGGATCTGTTTTTGTCCCATTAGAATTTATTGTTATTTTCATCATGAGACGTCAACTTTTGTTTTGGCAACTGCATGAAATATTGCAAGAAAATTTGACAAACGATCATGCTGCAGCAGTTTCTGAAAGTTTGGTTTTTGGCAACGGAGCTTGACTGTGGCATGAAAAGTAGGCCAATTGATCAGATATACGAAGTACTAGAAGTGTTATCAGCAATGGCAGTATTAATATTAGGTCATCAAATAATACAGTAGGAGTTGAAATAACTGAAAGGATGTCATTATTACTATTTTGCTCAGTGAAGTATTGATAACGGTAGATTTCCATTGGTTTAATTGCATATCTGCATTTTGCAGTTTCCAACATAGCATGATTGCTTCTTTCTGATATTGATCCTGCATGATAGTAACTTTTAAAATATTGGTATGTTGTTTTTTTTCATGTTACCAGTCTTCCTCATTTTTCTGTCTATTTGTCTGTTTCTCCTGATGTGCTCTTAACTCAAAAAAGCCCAGTTTTTGCTAGGGAGGGAACCGTACACGAGTGTCAGAAGGTCAGCAAATGATTTTCCTGTTCGTGAAAGGACTTATGCAACTTCATTTTAGTGCTGAGATACAAGGTACCGTTTAGCCACATGGATCATTGACTGACTTTCAAAGTCGTCCAAGGTCGATGACTTTCATCTCATCTGAAAGGGGGTATGCGACTTCCTATTAGTGATCAATAGCAACCTAAGTCTTATCTCTCAGCATTTAGCTACAATACATCTACTGCAGAAGGATGAAAGACAGACAGACAAAGGAATGCACAGTGTTGTCCAAGGGTATACTGTATACTAGGCTTGTTTTTTGAATTTTTACAGTTTTTGTCTACTGACATTTTGCTGTGTGTTTATGTCAGTATGGGTGATGGACTATCATTCCCCGTGCGTACGGTTGATGAGGATTATGACAGCTTACTTGGTCAGCGGCAACGGTGGATGGAAGATGGCAACGTTTTTATTAATGGTACCGCAGACTTTTGCTCAGTTATAGCAGTAGTTGTTACAGCAAAATAGTGATTATAATGCTGTAAGTTATCAGCATCTTAATAGGAATTCATTTTGCAGCTAAGTGTGATCATTACTTCTCTGGAAATATTGAAAAATTTGCTGAGGTTAATTAATTCATCATCAATCATTCAGGCAAAACACATTTGTATAGCGCCACATGTCTGGAACAAACCAGAAGCGCATGGGACTAAGAATTGGAAAAGTTCAAGAAACTTTCTTAGGAACAGAGTCTGAGGAAGTCAGGAAAATGTCAGGGAATAGTGCTTGTCTGAAAAAAATACTTTATTTTGAATATAGGTCGGAGTCTGCATTTCTGAGAGCCTACATTGTGAAAATAACCAACAATAAATTTTTTAGTTACAATTTTTTTCAGGAAATGTGTTTGTTAACAAGAATTGGGCATCTATAGCATGAGAAACAGTTTTACTGTTGTTTCACGTTGTGTTTTGCTAGGTGTTGTAGATGACTCGGTTGACCAAGACCAGTCATAGAAGGTGACGCAGAAAACACGAACTGCCTGGACAATCCACAAAGCAACGCCGAAGAATACATTCTTGTTCAATGTTCATTGTTATTATTGTTACTTTTCTTGATGCCGCTGCCCGGTAGAAGCAGTTACTACAGTTTACTGCCCTTCTGCTTACTCCTTCTGTGGCATATATGTGACATATGCATGTATGCCAGATACAGTATATGCTGCACATTTTTGCAACATGTTGTTGACAGATTCCGCATCGTATTTTTGCACATGTTTTGTATTGAAATGAAGCACGTCTTTTAACAAAAGTATTTTGCTGTCATCTGCTATGCCCACGCTGTGTCTTGTTGCCTTCTTCAACTAATTGTTGTATGTTATCTTCAGTTTGTTGGTTTCCCATTCCACTGGTAAGGGAAAATTATGATAAATTTTTTTAAAGGGTTATAAACAGTCTGCTAGATTTTTGGGAATTTGTGTATACCCGACAGTTTGTCATATTCATTGTTGCTTGCATTTTTCTCTTGGTGCTGTCCTTGTCTTCATTTTCACCACAGTTCGATTCGGTGCTGCAATGATAGGACATCATACTTGTGATCAAGAGGTTGTGGGGTTATGGGTTTGGCTTCCGCTTGGGTCGGATGGATGACTGTCTGCAGACAGGTGAACATATAACCAATCACCAAGGTCAACTCAGCCTTCCATCCCTCTGGGGTAGGCAAATCGAGTACACCGGCTTGGTTGGCTGGGGTTAAGATGGGTCATGTTGACCTGTGGTGTCTGTTGGCAGGTAACACTGTGTGATCCCATATGAGTGATAGGTGGTGCTTTGTATTTCTGAGATTCGTAATAGCTAGGTACATTTTATAACTGAATGATTGTGATGTCCGCAAAATCATCAAGCAAGTCACTGCCACAGTGAATGGACTGCTTTAGCACAAATTCTATCATGTTGACTTTGTGACAAAGTCCGTGATGTCACCGACTCTTTCCATGACAAGTCGGGGGAAGTTTTGATGAAAGTCAGCGTGGTGGAATTTGGGCTTTAACAGGCTGAAAGGTTAATGGTGGTTTAAACCATATTTACATGGTTATGAAGCAGAAACATTGTTTACTTCATTGTTGGACAACTTTGTTAGATGTTTGCACTCTGTGAGTGGATATGCTATGTGTTTATTTGCGCAGTGTGTGTTATCACATCCTAACATTATGTGTGTGTTTTTTCTCAGCTTTTTATTATTTCGGCTCTCTGCGTATCTCGTTATTCCTGCAGAAAGAAGTAGAACTTGTGTTAAACTCAGACACATCAAGTCTGATTTAGAAAGCCAGAAACAACTTTCGGTTGAACTCTTCCTTTAGTTTTTTTTATCGGTCTGACCACTTGCCAGTGGTCATTGGCGGTCTTTGCTGACTATGCCCAACTTGAGTTTTTCATCGTCTTGTTCGGTTATGTTTTGTACCGTGTAGAATTCTGTGTGAAACCTTTGCCTTTTTCTGAAGTTTGTATCAATTTCTTTGATCACTTGCAGCCCCTTGCAAGCAGCTCAGCCCCTGCAACTGTAGGTCCCTGTAGTTTACAGCGTCCCATTTTGTTGTACGTCTTGGTGGTGTAGCGGTGGCATGCTGAACTGGTGACTGCGAGGTCGCTGGTTCCACTTTCGCCCAGTGCATTGCCAGGTAACAACCCTGGGCAAGTTGTTGACTCATGGGTGCCTCTGTTACCAAGCTTTATATTTGGTACCGGTCAAAGGGTATTGACGCTCTGCAGCTGGGAAGGTAACCGTAGGTCTAGCGTCGCACTGGCCATGCGTCACGGACTCAGTGGTCTATCAACCTACGGGTCTAACGGCCATAGAAAGGTAGATTAGCACCCCACCTATTCCCTTTCTGGGGTATGGCACCTTTACCTTTTATCTTACCATTTTTATTGGCATTAGAATTAATGTCACCAGCTGCTCTGAATCTCGGCTTGAATCGTTTTCAAGTATGAATGTGAAAATGTGTATTGCATACCACAGTGACCAAGACATCAACGTAGATATAAGCAGATGTTATTTAAAACATTATTACTGCTTGGCAGTGTACTACCGGTTAGACATTTGCTAGCGGCTGAGTTGAGATTTTTGTGTTTTTCGCTTGTGTCTTTTTGTAATTGCTGTGTGGTTTGTTGTCACCACTGCTGCGCTTTGTTGGCTGAAATGGTCAGTGATGTTTGTTTGTTGTCCCTTGGGAATTCGACCCGTATGGATTTTTACACACCCAGGCTAACGGGGTTCACATTTTAGCAGTTATAAAATGCGGGGATTTTACTTTCGAACTTTGCTTCGCTGCCAGCAAACGCAGCTGTTTCAGCCATATTCTTTTTTTGACCAGTGACTGCAGCAGTGTACATGGCAAGTCCAAAAAAGTAGAACATTTGGCTTTTGTTACAACTTTGTCAGATTTTGGCCACATATTTCCAAAATGCGGTCAATATTTGGTTAAGTTATGACAAAAATATGGTGGTCTACCTTATCAACTAAACAGTGTATAAATATACATAGCAAAAATTTATACACAGCAGAAATTGTAATGCAGTATATCTGTTTCCCTTGATGTATTATACAACAGCTTTATATCAGTGATTTATGTGTTAACTAGAAATACGTTCTGTGGAACAAGGTATCTGTCCAATTGCCACGCTATATAGTCTAGCAGCTGCGTATAAGGGGGGTAGGTGCAAACAGGGCGCAATTATCTTTCACGGGGGGCCAAGTTGTAGTCAATTTTGTCCAATAATTCGTTGCCATGGCAACAGGGGTCGGCAGGGGAGAAATTTAAATGACACCATCAGATAGCCCGGGCCCAAAAATAGGGGGTAAGTGCAAACAGCGCACATTTATCTTTTACGGGGACTGAGTTATACCGCTTTGAAGTCCCCATAGGCCGTAATGCAAAATTTTTAACAATTGGGGTAAAAAGGGGGAAGGAGTTGTCAGATTTTTATCCCAAACAAACTCGATCTTACTTTTCGGGCCCCGAATCACTGTGCAAAATTTCGTTAAGATCAAATCAAAATTGCGGCCGTAGGAGTGTTTACAGATGGACAGGCAGAATGACAGAAGTGATTTTATAATTTGTCCCATGCTATGCTATAGCAATGGGACAGATAATTATGTTGACCATATTATTTGTGTACATACACTTCTGTAAAGCGAATACAGCTTTGCTGTACTTTGTTTGCAAATGTCGTGATTGTTTGTTATTTATATTGTCAAAAAATGTAATGCGTATATATTGTAAATTGCTTTCCTTCCTTTGTTAGCGTTGCTTTAGTTCTCTGAAAAAAAAGTTTTAGTTCTTCTTATTATTTTTGTTATTATCTAGATCTTATTTTGTTTTAGTGCTTTAATGCTTCATTTGTGCGTGGATGTTTGCTGGTGATGTGTCTTATAATGTTGAGTTCTAACTCACTAGCTGTGCAGCTTGGAAATGTATCAGGTTTAAATTAAAGACTCAAGCGTTTCATCCATCTTTAGATTTCTCTGACTGTTGCGGTAATCGGTGCATTCAGCAGTTTCTATGGCAACAATTTTTTCTTAATGTTTGCCAAATGCTTCTTTTTTCAGCTGCTTTTTCATGATCTGTATAAATGTTATTTTCTGTCAGGTCATCAGGCAGTGTTTGGTGATGTTTAGAGAGTTTTGGTAAAAAGCTCTGCTTCAGCATTTATAAAAAAATTATTTTGGGAATTCGTCCACTTAACCAAAAATTTCTAGCCAATGTCTTACATCCACTGCTCAGGTATCATTGTAGTAATGGACTGGACGTACAGGTATGTAATAAGGATTGGTGTATCTGTGTTGAGCACTGCTTTTTACCGAAGACAAAGAGTTTGCTGTCATAAAGGAATTAGTTGCATAATTGTGCTAGTGAGTGCTGGTTCGGCCTGGTTGCTACGTCGTTGGTTGCATCAGCTAAGTTAATCAATGTACTTGGATGGGTGATCGTTGGCTGGTGGATAAACCATTTTAGTATGTAACCAGCCACCCAGGATAACTCAGTCTAGCCGTCCCTTTGTGGATAGGCACAATGAATACCAGTGAAAGCTCTGGCCCATATACTGTATTACAATTTCTGCACTATCTTCATATCCATGGTCTCGCAGTGTAAACTGGTGTCTGGCTAATAGCTAAAGAAACGGAGATCATTGCCGCTCTGTGGGCCGTAAGGCTCGGGAAGGACTTAATTCTAGTAGGAGGTGGAATGCTAACACATTCAGTAGCATGCATCATACTGTTTAGCACATTGTTTCATCACGTTTTATACTGACAATTTTTTTTGTTTTTTACTTCAATTCTCACTTCTGTTATCCCAGCCGATATTCGATAGTTGAGTTAATGTTAGCACAGTACAGTGTATTTGTAGTTAGTTACCGTAACAAACAAAAAGACTCAAATATGGCACTTTAGAGTTTCGAGAAACCAGTTTTCACTTGGAGTAACAACGTAAATGTGGCGTGTTTAACATTCATAGTGTTGTAAGTATTTGTGATTTTAATCTCAACTGTATTATGCCATTTCACCTGCCTGCCTATAAGAGTATTTTAACATAATTTCGCACTTATGAGTGTTTATTTATAACATTATGCTGCAGCCGAGCGAGGCTTCTTGCCGGAATCTTACTACAGTCTAATTTGCTTGCAGTGTATGCACCGTATAAAATATTTTGATCTAGTGATAAACTGATTTATCGATCGATTATCAATCATCGACCAGTAGATTGATTAAATCGAGCATTTGAGTGATTATGATTGATTTGTGTAATTAGCGCATGTTGAATTGTTGTGATGTGTGTACAACCAGCTTCAGTGTTCGTCTGTGATGTTCTTGTATTCGGTGAGCGGCATCGGGGCCGGTGGAGAGGGATAACGGGAGAAGGGAGGGGAGTTGTTCATCCTAAATTTTTGGCTGTTGGAAAATTGTCGAAGAAACTTCTTTTCTGAAAATTTCAGTCAGAGAATTTTGGTCCAAAAATGCAAAATTTGGGGCTGAAAACCTCAATTTTGGGGGGAAATTTGGGGACGGAATTGAAATTTGGAGCATCCATAATCTCCCTTATCGGAAATTTGCGACACTGTCTGTTAGAATTTTGTTGAAAATTTGCAATGTATGTCAGAAAATCTAATGCCCACCTACTTTTTTTAAACCCTCGCCGCCATTGATTCAATCAGTGTGCTTATAATGGCCAACAATTATTACCTCCGCCAAGGAGGTAATGTTTTTGCCGGTTTTTGTTTGTTTGTCTGTGTGTGAGCAAGATAACTCAAAAAGTTATGGACGGATCTTTCTGAAATTTTGAGGGTATGTCGGGCATCGCATAAACTAGGCCTACCAGTGATTCAGTTTTGGGCGTGATCCGGCAGGAATCCTGGATTCTGGATCACTTTGAAATTTTCGTTACCATTGCATTAAGGGGGCATAAGGGAACCGCTACAAAACCGAAGATGGTGACCCCACCTGGCGAATAACATTGCCTTGGCGGAGGTACTTTCTAGTTGCAGTATTTTCTTAACTAGCTGCCAGTGCTAGGCCTACTACTAGCCTTGTCTAAGAAGCACTGTACTATCAGGCAATTAAATGCTGCATATTAATCACTGTTAATGCACGATTAACGCGTTAACATGTTAACCATGATAAGAATAATTGACCGTGGTCATAAATTTAATTGCATTATGCAATCTTTTACTTAGTTGGCCCTTGCAGTCTTGAATTGTGTCCGCCCGGAAAGTGAAAATTTTGAGTTTACCGAATGTGACTGAAAACTGAAACTGAAGGTGCATTTTTAGACCCTGTATAAGCACACTAGGGTGTACGCATTGCTACTATTAACTGATTTTTGATACAGTTTTCTGAATTTGTAAGATTTTTATAGGCAGAAAACGTCTTGTTGCACTAAATGAATGCCTGACATGACAGAAAATGTTGTGCTACTGTACGACATTCCCTGGCCCTTTTCGTGGTGACTTCTGTTCAGTCGAACATGCTCACGCCCGTCGAGAGGGTAGGGTAGGGAGTAAGCTACCCCAGGACCCGCGACGTTTGGGGGCCCCGCCGTCGCTCAGAAATATGAAGTACATCAGAATGCACCGTTTTGAGAAAAAATCAAACATTTTCTCCCCAGTGGGACTCCACGAAAATGTTTGGGGGCCAGAATGTTTCCTCGGGTCCCACTGTGGCTCTCGACAGGGCTGAAGATGCCTGTATCTGCATGTACATGTAGGCCTATACATGAAAGTTCTGCATCGTTGTGGTTGCTTTTACTGAATATATCAGCTTATCTGTGATGCCATTTGTGAAATAAATATTAATTCTACTTTGTAGTATTGGACTATGCGTATTTCTGTTTGTGGAATTTGTACCAACATACATTTTGTTTGCAACATTTTACGCCTAATTTTTACTCCTCACGCACTACGTTCCTCACATAGCGAAGAGGAGTATATCACGTTGACTGCCAACGTCCCCATGAGGTCGACGCAGAAAACTCCCCCCAAGTGCCAACGACCCCATGGTGTGGACAGATTTATTTTCATCTTAAAACTCTGTTCTTCTTGGAATTTTAGATTGTCAACTGTACAACGTTAAAATGCACGTGTATCTGTATGAGTTCTGTTGTTTAGGTGATGCTAAAAACTGAAACGGAACCAGTTGTCTGCAGTTTGCAGTGTTAGATTTTTTCACATCTTCACGGACTGTCATAAACATTTAATGAACATATAGCTGTGTTCATATGAAGTATACTGTGGTTCGAATGTTATAAACAGACTGTGTAATATTTCAATATGCCTAAATTTTAGTATGTCACTGTGTAAAATACGAGTGGTCAGAAATAGAGAGCGAGTAAAAAAATTGTGCAATCAAGTTGCATATTACATTTGGTGCAAAACAGCAATCCAAACTTTAAAATTATCTTTAAAATTGCCACAGTGGCAGTGTACTGTCAAAAAAATTAATCATTTATTATCAAATAAGATTTAAAAAACATCAGACCCAAAACGTGTACGCAAAACATGTACATATATAGAGATACATTCATCTGCTAAAACTCCCATGTTACTGGTTGCTACAGGCTTATTTGAGAGTGGTTCAATACGTCTGCATCGCTCATGAGATGACTGAAATGAACTTTGATTGAAATACTGCATGGGGAGACGATTTGTCTCAAATATGGAGTTGACGCAAAAGAGAGTTAAAGTTAGTGCCTTATGAGCTGACACTATGTGTCACCCATGGGTACGACATGCAACTCACAACACGGAAACACCCCATGAGGAGACAATAAATAGCACCCACGGGGATGACAGACAAGTTCATTCCAAGGAGCTGATAAATTGTGTATTGCCCATGGGGTTGACAAAATATCATAAGTTACTAACGTACAAACGTACCCATGTGGTTGACATGTCCGCCCCATGGGTTTCTTGTTGCTGTTATTCATACTGTCAGCCCCATGGGCATACATTTGTCCACCTTATGGGGTTAAACATAGCATCTATTTGTAAATGAGTTCGTCCACCCCATGGGCCCTGGCAGTCAACGTGATATGAGATCAGTGTAATATTGAGGACCGACCGACGACCGACCTCTGTTCCTAGAAGAGCCTTTCTGGAAGAACTTCGTACGGCCATATCTCCATAACGGTGCTAGATAGACGCATGGTCACAATGGACCACCCATAGGAAGTCGACCACCGCGAGTCGAATGGTCACGTGACCGATGACGTCAGACTCCAAAAGCTCAAGGTCGTGACCCCATTATCTTTGAGGCGCCATATTTTGATAACGGTGCCAGATAAACTGGGCGACAATTTTCAATAACGACCTCGACGCCAGTTTTATACTATTAGTATAATATTAGACCGGTCTGAAAATGACGCCGGGTCTCTAATAGAAGTTGAAAGGAACGAAAAAGCTCTTAGAAATTATACAGGATAGAATAATGCGCGCGAGGAGTTCATTAGATTGGTCACAATCTAAATATTTCTTGTTTTGTGTTACATTTCAAACGTTGCCAAGTGTGCGTTTTTTCGCAGTTTAGAAGCATAAGCGTAACAAATTTATCTATATATGTTAAGTGATTCTAATTTTTAATAACACACATTGGGAAAACTGACAGGGCACGGCTTTCATTTTAATTTTATTTCAATTGATCTAATTTATGTTGCTTTAAACACGACAATGACGGCGATTGCTTGGAAAAGTATGGTAAAATGATTCATAGCGTTTAATAGGAAAACCATCACAGAGCTACAGGGCGTCACCTGCCACATGAGATAACACAAGATTGGCTGCTATCCGACACAGGTGAACTCGCCACGCTTTATAATCCCAGCCATACAGATCGGTACTCGATTTACCTACCCCGGAGGGAGAGAAGACTGAGTTGACCTTGGTGTTGGTTATACACTTATCCATCCGAGTAGTGACCACTTGATAGCGACCCGACCACGAGTCACAGTACTGACAGCTTTTCGATCGTTAGTCAAACACATTACCGGTACTTGTGTAACATTATAGCCGACATATCCAAGCAGTGGAGTCGTGCAGAAATTTCGGGCAGAGCTTAACGTGAGGCCGCCCGGCACCATATGTCCGATTGGAGGAAAAGTTTAGCGGATTGAAATTCCCCTTATAGCAAAGTCACGTGGCCCGAACTCAGGTGCATTTAGCATACGTAAAACGTGCACTGTCGACATACTGTAGGGTGGCTAAACATTAGCCGCGTAATCTCTAGTGTTAGTGGACTGAAGTTCACCATTTTTTGGTTCAACGTCGGAGGGATCGTAGTTGATGACGCCGTTTTCCGCTTGTGGACGGCTCCATCCGTTCCGGACGGCCTAATTAGTTCAGAATAATTGTATAGAGTGTGCATAGTAGGCCACTTTCTCAAGCCGGCAACGTGTGGAGCAGTCGCATGTGTTTAGCGGGCAAATTTATTTCAGAGACTGGAATGGAGAGCTCAAAAACTAGTAGGTGGTCAGACATATCAGACATAGTGATGACGGAGTCGAAATTGAGGTAGATCATAAATACAATGCTCAAGCGTTTACACGTTTTGACTTTAAAAAAATACAATACAACCAATCAGTTCTCTATACAAAAAAACAGCACTCTCCAAGGCTTGCGAGTTGCAACTGAATGCAATGTATAGTTTACCCGTTTTGGCTAGACTAAGTAGTACAAACGGTAAACCAACTTTGAACGCGACTCATAAGTTGCTGATGTGAAAATAGTGGAAATATTTAATTGATAGCAATTAGCGAATAACCGACAGTTGTACAAAGCACGAGGTATACAGAAACACAGCTAAAAAACAGAAGAGGCGGTAGCTTAACGATAGAAGCGCGGCACTGTCAAAATACCTAAATTTAAAAATTGCAAAATTCAAATAACAAAACTGGGTTTTCGTTTATTATTGGCAGTGACGGATCCAAGGCGGACGCCTCATTAATTGTCTGGATGCATTTTTATCCAAGTGAAGAATTTGCTCGCCAAAAATGCATCACTTCTGCATAAAATGAAAAAAATGGAGAAGGGGCACGAACCCAGACCCTACCATTCCGCCCTCCCCATTCCAAAATTCTGGATCCGCCACTAATTATTATATAACATAGAGATAGTTCTGCAGGTTGTATATAGTTCAACAAACAAAACGTACAGTTCAGTCTTACACTACTCGGCCGACAGAATATCTATTCTACAACAAACTGCATCTGAAGAGACAGAGAAAGTTGTTTTTTTTCTACTGTACATGGTACCAAACTGAACGGAAGTAGATGACAAAATCACTTGATCAGTCACTCATATCTACTGCAATTACCAAGATAATATTGACGGAAACTATAAGCGGGTGAGGGGCACCGCCTTCTTATTTTTAAACGAAGCGCAAATTGGTGGGAGATTTAATGTGAGCTTTTATTAGGCTGATCTTAGTGTTCCAGTGAAACCCGCCGAATCAAACTTCCGCGGAAAGCATAGCCCATGAAATTAACTTTTCGTGATTGCATAAAGTAAGAGCATATGCGTTGTACCATTTTGAGGGAAGAACAGCCATTCAATTTAAGCTGATAATCAGCAGCGTCGTGGGATAACAAGGTAGGTCGGGCAAAAAGTTGTAATTTTCCAAGAGACACTGCAAATTTCCCACAAAGGAGATTACGAATGTTCAAAATCATAATGGGTTTTTTCAGCACCAAATTTTGCATTTTTGAACAACCCAAAATTTAGGGAGGAGGAGATAAAAAAAGCTTAAGTCCGACACTTGCTATAGCGCTTTTAAGATGAAACAGACTCAAGGCCATGAGCGGTTTACAATGTCGGAAGTAGCAGCTGACTGGCATGAGCTAATGATACCGCAGCCCACTATGCGGCCATCCATTGCCCGCGTCAGTAAACAATTGAACCCGCGGTTAGCAGCCAGCAGACATACCACCGCACCAATCATCCACATTAAAACCTTCACCCCGTAGCCCGAAAGCTACTGCTTATTGGTCAAACCACGGAGAGTAGGAGGCTGAGTTGACCTGAGACGCCGCCCTGCCTCTCCAACCCCCCTGCTACGACAGTACTGCTCATAATAGAGATTCACGTTCCAATGAAACGCACGCACAATGCCTACGGAAAGCAGAAAGCCCTCATAGCGCCCTCTAGAGGCTAGTTGTAGAGTCCACGCCAGCTGCTGCAGTCCATTCTTTCATCGTTTCTATGAGACTTCGGCATTCAGAAACTTTTCTGCAAAGAGTCCTCCGCGCATCATCTCTCATCTGTTGACAAACAGCACCACCGACAGCGAACAGTTAGGCTTAAAAAATTCTGCTTTCGGACTTCCGGTTTCCGCCCGTCTCCAAAAAGCAAGCGTCCCAAAATTCTGTTTTTGGACTCTTTAAGAAATATTTTGCACTTTTTCATCTGCCACTTGCTTTGCTGAAAAAAACTGCTTGCATCTGCAGATATAGTCTGTTATGAACACGTTTAATCGTCATAAAGACAGAAACAGACAACAAGAAAAGACAGATATGTACAGATAAAAAAACTGCATTACACGACATGTCATGAAAATAAGCCTATAGACAGACGATGAGATACACGCATCAATTAAACAGATGAGCAAAGCAATCTCGAACAATTAAACAGCTTCGTTCTATCCATGTACGGTACAAAGTCATTGCCTCCATTCCAAATTAAGCCTTGAATTTACATCGGCTACAGCATTATGCCGATATTTATACAAACACGTCAACCCGTGACAAAGTTTATTAGAAATATTTAAAACTGTAGCCTAATTCATAAATAAAGTCAAACGATAATTCACCACAAAAATATACTGCACCTTCTTAAATGCCAGTAGAAGGGCCCTCATCCAATGGGCTCTATGTATTTTCTGCAAGTTATTTTACATATTTTGTCTTCAGGCGTGTACAGACTAACGTAACTGAACTGAACTAACATGATTAATAGTTTTTGACGAACTGACCAATGGGCAAGTAGTAATGCACCGCATTGGTGGCTTACGTGACTACGCTCACGTACGCGTCAACCAGTGACCAATAAACTGTTATGGGGTGTTTGCACGATCCAGCAAACGTCCAGCAAACTTCCAGCAAATGTATTCAAAATACACGTGCTAATGCTGGACGTTTGCTGGATCGTGTAAACACTCCATTAGGCTCGCCCAGTCGCGGTGCTTGCCCATAAGTCAGTTCGTGAATACTTAACCGTGAACAGTGTCAGTTCAATTCAGTTTAGTTCAGTTACGTCGCTCTATGTGGGTCTCTAAGCCTAAATTCCACTTCAATGACTTCTATCAAAACTTCCTCGCAAGGAAAGTCGTGGACAAACCCGTTTGTGTCGCTCTAATGGAATTTAGGCTTTACCGTGTGAGTCGGTTGCTGTGGATATGGCGGCCAGCAAAGGTCGATGTATACACGCTGCGGCTGCTGATGCTGCCGGTGATGATGACGTCATGATGACGTCATTGTGTTTCTGATGTAGCTTTTGTCCCTGTTCGTCCTCCTCGCTTGGCGCTCGGCCGCTGTCAGCGCACGATCCCGAGCACGACGCGGAACAACTACAAGCGCTCTCGGTTTCACCGGAACTTCGACCTCGATGTCCGCAGCCTGAACTGACCACATCCGGACCGACTGCATCCAGCAGGCCGTCAGCGACCCCCTCACACTGTGCCAGCGGGTCCTACAGATACAGACACGTTGGTGTACGGACACTTAATCACGCGACAGTTAATCACGTGACAATTAAACACGTAGACATTTAATCACCCTGTCGGGTGAACACTTAGACATTTTATCACGCGACAGGTAATCACTTCATAATCAGACATTTAATAACGCGACACTTAATCACCGACATATAATCACTTAGCAATTATCACACGACATAGGCCTTATCACAGTTACACATATAAAATCCTATAAAAACGTAAAGGTCCACGGACACGTTAACAACTTGACATAATCAATCGCTTTGAGACAGAAGGTTTTGGCATTTGTCTTTATTAACTGTCACGTCCTACGTGTAAGTGACAAAAGATTGTGCACCAACAATTCATTGTAAAAATGACGAACGTTGCATTTTAAGATCTTTTGCTATCTTTTGCACGAAAGTCCACAATGTTAAATGGTGACACCAAAAAAGTGCCTGCAGACTAAAATGCCAACCTTCAACTGCATTTGTTGTTTTCGCAATTTGTAACTAAACGCGTGTCAAAGTTTATTCAATATTGAACCGACTACAGGCTACGTGAAACTAAAGTTAATTTTATGCGTCACTTAGCCTTACTTCACGTTACAGAAACATCGTAAAACTCAAAAACGCTACAATAGGATACACAAACAATAAAACAAGTCTCGCGATGTCCACCCCTGCTATTTGGTGCCAAGTTGTCAGGTCTCGCGATTTTAGTCGCCCCATATTCACCACGTCCTGAGGCGCGTTTCGCACTTTTTACTTCTTCGAAATTCTCTGAGATTCTCTGAGATGCTGCGTAGAATTCTCGTTTCACACCTGCCTTTTTTTCTGAGATTCTCAGAGATCAAAGAAATAAAAAGCGCGAAACGCGCCTCTGGTCTGTAGAAGCGGACGACAACTAGAGGCGCGTCGTCTGCTTCTATAGGCATGTTCGAAAATGCACAATCGATCACAAGTCAATGATTAACTGTCGCGTGATTAAATGTCGGGTGATTAAATGTCGGGTGATAAGTGTCACCAAACCGGACACGTCATTTGTATAGCTTTAAACGCTGTAGTGTAATGGTGCACGCAGAACGACGTAACTGAACAGACTGTACTGACACGGTGTAGTTTTTGACGAACAGATCAATGGACAAAAGGGTGAGCTCATTGGTCATTGGTTGATGCGCACGTCCGCCAGTTATGTAGGCCGCCGACGCTGTTAGACAGTGCCAACTGTAATGCATTTATACTTGCCTTTTGATCAGTTCGTCAAAAACTAAACGATGTCAGTTCAGTTCAGTTATGTCGCTCTGTACGCGCATAATCTAGGCCTACTGTAGAATGTGTTGAAACGTAGTTATTTCAAGAAAGAGACGCATGAAAAGGCCTAAGCCTCATACACGTACCTGGCCGGCTACGACGGTGGGTAGCCAGCTTCGACATCGTCGTGCGGCGTGACTGCAGTCAGTAGCTGTGCGTCGCGCCCGTTGACATCGACTACCATGATGATGATGATGATGATGGCCATGATGACGTGGACGATGTATCCCTGGCGCAGCAGCAGCAGCAGCGGCAGTACAACAGCAGTGATGACGGTGGCGGTGGTGTGGTAGCAGCAGGCCAGTCGTCTCAGCTAAGCCCTCTGACGGACAGCCTGCTACGTCATCTGGTGACTGTGACTGAACGACCCTCGGCAGATCACGTACTGACGACGAGCCCGACCGCTTCGTCTGACCATACACATTACACCACAGTAGACATAGGCCTACACGCTTTGGCCAAGATAAATGTACTCTGATTATACCGTCAGGCCCTTGGGTTTTCTGAAGACCCCTAATGTCCAAAAAGTCCACATATCTTAGTGCAGGAATTCATTACCGGATGAGATTTTGAATAGGCTTATGCTGCCGGGGTCTTGCTTCGGACCCCCACTGAAGGAACTTGGGCATATAACGCTCCATCAACTAGACTAACAACAGCAGAATGGTGAACCAGTCAGTAGAAGGACCGCTCTGCTGCACAACCCGACAGCAGAAAAAAATAAATAGAACTCCCTTTCACAAAATCTGGCTAAGAGCATGCACCGTGCAGGGCCCGGGGTTCCCGAAGTTCAGGATGCCCCGAGCGACTAACATGTAACTTTCTTTACTGCGGTATCATTAACAAAACTAAGGAAATAATATACGAAATATCGCTACCCCTCCCAACAACTTCACAACTGTTTTCAATCGTTTGAAGCTTGCATTCTAGCCGGCGAACATTAAGGCGCAAACACAGCGACGTAACTAAACTGAACTGAACTGACACCGTGACACGCTTTAGTTTCTGACGAACTGACCAATGGGCAAGCATGGCAAGCCCACTGGTCATTGGTTGACGCGTACAGTCACGTAAACCACCGACGCCGTTAGACGGTGCCTACTGTAATGCACTACTATTTGCCCGTTAATCAGTTTCTCAAAAACTAAACCATGTCATGTCAGTTCAGTTCAGTTCAGTTCAGTTACGTCGCTCTGTACGCGTCTTAACATGCCATGCTTGTTTTTTGGCGCTGCTTCAGAGTCTCTGATATCATCTTGCTGAGGACGATCGGCAAAATGGCATCATGTCTCCAACGCCGAAGATAGTAAATGATAGATAATACCTGGACGGCGAGAGATGGATCTTCACTGGCGCGCAGCAGTCCTTGCACGACACACACCCGGCTATGATTCGGACCCACCTGCAGCGTTGGGACCAACAGTTAACTTTACTATTTAAAGACTTATTCCATAATAGCCAAATATTTTCACGAGTAGGCGCCTATTTGTTACTAAATCATTACAGCTGTATAACAAGTTAAACGGTTAAAGGTTGTCTATAGCTCCCAATGCTAACTACTTTCAAAACCACGAAGCGTCACCTGCCATATGGGATCGCATTCGACACAGGTGAACGCGTCTCGCCTTAACCGCAGCCTATCAGGCCGGCACTCAAATTGCGTACCCCAGATGGATGGAAGGCTGAGTTGACATTGAGCTGACACCTGATTGGCTTGGTTTGGTTGAATACGAAGATAGTATAGCCTACCCGCAAACTGTCACCCACCTCAGTGGCCTGCTAACCTGGCTCAGGGTCGAGTGAATTCGTTGATGCAACGAACGACGTTAGCGCTAGGCTAAGACACCACCACCATCTACAAGGCTAATAGCATTAAAATGCTAGTAAAATAGTAACGACTAGTGGAGTAGTCGAGGAGGAAAGCAAAAAAACGACGTTCCCCCAAATACTTTTGTCCCTTTCTTTGGACATCTAAAACTGAAAAAATACAAAACTTGGTGTCATCGGATGCGGTGTTCGGAGTGCAAAAATACTCTAGAATACGTGCGCGGCATGGGCTCCGCCCGCGACCACGGTGGAGGAACTTATCGCAATCTCCCAGACTTCTTACGCGTTTATTAATATTGCAGCCTAAATTGGCTTATAAAGTGTACAATGTTCATTTTTAAAAATTTAAAACATAGCAAGTATAATAAAATAGTAACGTTCAGTATGAAAAACATATCAAAACCTAAACTTAGAAATATAAAATATTAGTTATTACTGGATGAAATGTGGCGTACTTCTAAAAGAAGGGTACAGGACGGGAGGAAAAACGTTCCCCCAAACAAAACTTTACCACTCGAACAGTCGCAGGATGTAGTGACCTGTAAGGTAGAGTCGGCGGCGCGCAGTCGAGGGCTGATGAGTTCGTCGTCAGCAGTAGCACAGGACGCCGGATGGCCGCGGGAGTCGCTGCAGTCGCTGACCGACGATGCCGTAGATGATCCGGCTACTGAGCCGCGTCGACCCTCCGGCACAGTCACGACGCTCCCGTCATCACCGGGACACGGCTCGTGGAGGTAACAGCCGCCGACCGTCGACAGTCTGGCCACGGACTGACACAACGCGTGATGACGATGATAACAACATGATGATGTTCCACCCACGGACGACGTACGCCCTAGACTCTCCCTGCTGCGTCAACAGTCACACGATTAAACGTTGTCTACAGCACCAATCTCACAGCTACGGCGCGTCGCCTGCCATATGGAATCACAGAGATTATAGAGCAACAATGGAGAAATGTTTTGCTGCTGGAGGTCCCAGGTTGCGCAACAACTTTTCAGCTCATCTGAGACAAACTGACATTAATTATGAACGATTTAAGTGGCTGCTAAAACATTTTTATTTGGATTTTGAAATAACGGCACATTGTGACTGTTAAATTGCGACTGCTAGGTCATTTTACTTACTTACTTACTTTCTCACTTACACAGTGTTACCTGTCACTCGACACATGCAGATGAACGCCTCTCGCCTTAACCTCAGCGAAGCAGACCGGTACTCAAATTAGCTACCACGGAGAGATAAAAAAAACTGAGTTTCCTTGGTGCTGGTTATATATCGAGATGGTTTACCAAACAATCACTCCTTGAAGTATACTAACCGCCGGGAATCGAACTCATGGCATTTTGATCTCAAGTCCAGCGTCCTATCCGTTACGCCACAAAGCCACCGTATTAAGTTTATACACAATGTCACAGAAAAAAACATTCAACACCCCGGCATGATCTCTTAGGAGCGTCTATAACTGCTTACTAGGCTATGCGGCTGTCATAATAGGCCGCATTATCGGTCTTGCCCGTTTGTCCTTAAGTCCATCTGTCTGATGGTTTGTCTGTCTCCTACGTGCTACTAACTCAAAAACAAAAAGGTGCAGATAAACCAAAATTGGTGTGAATATTTTCCAGGACAGGAGTGACCGGTACGTCAATTTCAGTCACAAAAGTTAAAGCATACGGCCACATCATTTTAATGTACTGGACGAATAAGCAAAATCTGGTAGCCTGCAAAAATAATTGGCATAACTGAGGTTGGAACATTGTTTAGCTTACGCTTTAGAATAAAAATGCGGTGTATTCCAGCAGTCAGCAAAGTCATATAGCTATAGCGCTTCTTACACGAGACGGACCCAAGACCAGAATTAAGCGCTTTTTACAATCTCGGAAGTGGCAGCTAATTGGCATGAGCTAATGATACCGCAGCGCACCATTTATTGTCTTCGTCAGCGAACAACTGGACTCGCGGTTTGCAGCAAGCAGACATACCACTGCCCCAATCGGCCGCACTAGGTTTTCACCCCGTAGCCCGTAAGCTATACTACTCATTTCCTATCCCACGGAGAATAGGAGGCTGAGTTAACCGGAGCGGTACCTTGATCGATGTCGTGTCTTCTGTTCGTCTCGTCGACGTCTGTGTTCAGTGCGACGTCGTCTCAGCAGACAGACGACGACGGCGACCAGTACGATGCAGCCTATGATCAGAGCCCCGCCCACAGCCGCACCGACTGCTATAGCGACCGTTACTTCCCATCGTGCACCAGTGCCGCCACCGCCATTCTGCCGCTCCACCTAGCACACAATATGTAGAGTGATTAAAAGTGTGTACGAAGCGAATAAACTGCAATATGTCAGTGCTGTTCCGTTCAGTTCGGTTAAATTCATTTCTTTTGCTCTGTATGCGCCTTGATATCAAAAACTGCCGGTGTGGCACAGCTTAAACCGACTTCAAAATAAGTGCCAGTAGGCCGTAGCAGACAAAACCGCCGACTGGTGGCGTGACGGTAGGGTGTCGGACTTACGATCGCGAGGTCGTGGGTTCGATTCCCAGTCAAGTGCTTACTACTGCTAACAGGTAAACGATCTGAATAAAACCAACACCAAGGTCAACTTAGCCTTCCATCCTTCCGGGGTTGCTAAATTGAAAGGCCTACCGGTCTGCCATCGTCCGTCTGGCTGGGGTTAAGGCGCGGCGCGTTTACCTGTGTCGGATGGCAGATATATAGCAAACACTGTGTAATTCCATATGGCAAATGATGCTCCGTAGCTTTGAGATTGGTCACCAATTGAAGGGAGCAGTAGAGAACGTTTAATCGTTTAACTGTTATAGGATGTACGGCGTCTGTGAGTGGAACATCATCATCGTCATCATATGGCAGGTGACGCTCCGTATCTACTATCTCCGCAAAGGGTTTCTTTTAAAGAGCTGTATACATTTTTAAAGATTACCCGCTGACCTCTGCGTCTAACAGGCGTGGCGCTGGCACCACGACGGTGGAGTCATTGACAGCGATGACGAGGTCAGCCACGGTACGGAGTGACGGAGTGCCGCAGTCACGAGCCATAACAACCAGCCGGTGACGACGACCTCCCCCACCCCCACGCCTTAACAACGCACCGTCCCCCGCAGACACAGTCAGCACACCCGTAGTACCGTCTAGGTGGAACGCTGAGTCCTCGTTCCCGCTGACGATCTCGTAGATTACCTGAGAGTTGAGACCGCTGTCGGCGTCCACCGCTTGTAAGCGGGTTATCAGACTGCCAGCCTGAATACACGACAGTTGAGTGTCTATAATTATCCCAAAGGTGAGATACTCGACGGTTCAAAAGTGCACACAGTGGCGGTTCTAGCCTGGAGCTAGAACCAACCCTCAGATCGCACACCCTCAGCACCCCCAGTTTAGTATGCGTAACACACTGGACAGTGGGAAGCTTTATCGGTGACACCGATGTAAGTAAAGGCCATCCTGTTTGGCGGAGTTCCGGGTGGAACACAGCACCCCGAGATTTTTTGGGTTAGAACCGCCACTGGGTGTATACCGCAACATGCATTTTAACTAACGTTCGCTAACACTGATTCTAACTCTAATTCTAGTTGAGAGGAAAAGTTGAAATTAAGTCAAAGTCTGTAGAAAACTTTTGGTCTATCGAACCTTTGGACTATTGGATTATCGAGCTGTTCCATACACGACACCCGGCAAAGTTAATCTAACACAAGGACCATAATAATTCAGCAATAAGCGGAATCGCCGCGGCAAGTCCGGTCACCCAACTTATCGTTTGTAGGCCTATTCGCCAGGTGTCAGCATAGGACTGACGGTTTGACTGGCTGCAATTTGCAATTGCACGTTACCATCCCCACATCTCCCCTTCCACCGGGCGGTCAGAGATGGTCCGTCATCCCGAAGGCCGCCATGGGGCCGCCAAAGACCTATTTTAGACGACGACGAAACCGTACTTGTTAATCGCTAAACCAACTCTAACACTGACCTTAACCCAATCCTATTTCTAACTCTGTCCCTAACCGTGGCGACCTTCGGACCGGACAATCATTTGCATTGATAGCACCGCCTAAACGAAAGTGTTGCTTGAAATGCGCTTTGAGAGGCGTTGGGAAAACTTTCGGTGATTTGCCACACATCATAGTCTGCTGGGGCTGGTTGAATGGCCGATTAAAGCTCTTCGTATTTTCAGGAAACAATTCGTATAATCAAAACTTAAATATTCACGGACAAACATGTATCGTACGTTGTCTAGTTTTTTCCCCGGACAAATCGATCAGCGTAATATTTAGCAGAAGAACGTCATCATTCAGGCTTACCCTGTTGACCATACTGCTGGCGACATACGCGATCTCGCCGCGCTCAGGCCCAGGAAACAGAAACACAGGGTTGTGGTCGTTGACGTCATCAATGTACACAGTGACGTCAGCAACGTCCACTGCGGGGCCGCGTGACGTCATTGTGACGTCATGATAGCGCACGTCGTTTGACGCTAGGACGCTGAACACGTAGACGTCTTGTTGTTCACGATCCAGCCGCCGAGCGGTGCGCACCTTGTCAACACAGTGGACGACTTGACTTTTTGACTTGGACTTTAGACTTAGACTTTCGCTAAAGGAAGCCAAAGCATGGACTTAGACCGTATTTAGACAGAAGTTTAGGCTCAGCGAAAGTCATTTTTGATCTCAGTTCATTTCGCGACGTGTACATAGTCAGTTCAGTTTAGTGTGGCAAATGTCGCTCTGTGGCTCTGAGATGAGTTTCCTACGAATCCTTTAACCCCCTTAACCCTTTACATATACTACAGCTTACATAGTGCAATTATAAATAATGCCATCAATAATGCGATAAAAGAAACAATCAACAATCACGGGAAACAATCAACCAATTAACCAACCAATTAAAAAATCAATAAAAGAACATATTTGTATTGTAAAGAGTCCGTATCTTCAAGACTACATTATTCATGTACAACAAAAAGCCCAGCTGTCGCTAAGAAAAGGCAACCGTATCTGAGATACGGCGACCTTGCATTAAAAATTGCGGCCAAATTGCTGAAGATGGAGACATCACACCTCACATGATAGTGTGATTGCTGTAAGGACGACCTTCAAAGTCTATGGGAAAAGGCAAACTTTAACCCTCAGCCAACCCAAAACCCCTGAACCGATCGTCACCAAATTTAAATGGCGTGATTATGTCGTGGACGCCTACCACCAAACAAATTTGGGCTCAGTCCGCCCAGGGGTCTTTGCTCCTCATGTAAATGAAATATACACCAATCCTGTTCGAAATTTACTACACTTTTTTGGTTCTTGAACTCGTCTACAGGCGAGTCCGTTAGACCGATTTTTACGCTTAATACGTCAAACAACGCGGTTCTGCGCAAGGAAGTGCTTTTTTATTGTTATAAAATAAAAAAAATTATTTTTCATTTATTTATTCGAAAAATTCGAAACAATTACAATGGCGCCTATAGGAAAATTTTAAAAATCGTTTAAACTGTCATAACTTTGGTTGTGTGCAAGATAAAGTTGTAATTTTTGGTTCTACGATATGGTTTTCGGGGAAGACCTAATTAACGGTGACATTTATATTTACCTCGGTTGACCCCCGTTGCAATGGCAACGAAATTTGGGACAAAATTGGCTATAACTCGGCTTGCGTGAGAGATTTTTGAAAGATTTTGGCGCCTATGGGGGGTTTTCGGGGATGGGCCATCGAATGCTGCCAATCACATTTTTCCTCGACCGACCCCGGTTGCCATGGCAACCAAATTTGTGGCAAAATTTGCTATAACTCGGCTTGTGTAAAAAAATTTTGCGAAATTTTTGCATTTATAGAAGGTTTTCGTTGATGGGCCATCGAATGCTGCCAATTGCATTTTCCCCCGACCGACCCCCATTGCCATGACAACGAAATTCGAAACAAAATTGGCTATACCCTCATAAAAAACCCATGAGTAACTCATGGGAAACTCACGGAATTTCATAGAAGAAACATGGATTCCATGGGAAAACCAATGAGCTTAATACCGGTACACCACGACGAAATCCGATGTCGTGCAAAGGCGTTACTGAATGCTGTAATATGTATTCTGTTTGGTCAGAATAACAAAATACTATATTTGCACACTAAAAATGCTAAAGCGACAGAATTTGAAGCGTGCTGAACTTTGTTCGACTCCTAAAGGGTTACTGTATAGTAATGTCGTACAGTAGCCCCCCTACGTGTCATACTGTACGTCATAATGAACTACGAAATGCTGCGCTTAGAACGGGCTTGGCATAATGGTAGATGAATCACACTTTAAATTGGCGCAAATTCTTCAGCAGTCACAGGTTATAATTGTCGTTTTTCGTTTACGGGCGACAAAAAATAGCACTAGAAATTTAGGGCAAAGCCCAACGTGAGTCCGCCCGGCGCCCTAATTCCGATTGGGGAAAATTAGGGGGAGGTAAATAGGGGGGAGAATTTCCCCGGCATCAAAGTCACGTGGCCCGAACTCAAATGCATTGGCATACGCCGAACGCGCTTCGTCGACTTAGGGTAGGTCAACATTAGCGCTTATAACTTGGTTCGT
>Ga0056128_1001453_pt1 | contig 26430 bp, 11 predicted proteins | sample WorMetLIZISLAND2_FD_71113 | JGI IMG/M metagenome (GOLD analysis project Ga0056128, IMG submission 71113) | Marine gutless worms symbiont microbial communities from Max Planck institute for Marine Microbiology, Germany - Olavius geniculatus... ... | reverse complement strand
GGTGGACACTTCGAACATTCAAAGTGACAATGGAATTTTGGCATCTGATCATTAGTTAACTGTGTTGTTTGACTTGTTTCAACGATGTTATTGAACTGGTGTTGTAGCTTGAACATTTTTCACGCTGAAAAATCGGTAAGCGGTCGTGTTAAAAAATCTATAACTTCGTCACTTTTCAATCGAATCAAATTTTATTTGGCATTTAGCCGTAGAACAATTTAGTAAATAAATCTGTATATTTTCAGATTAAAATGCCAAACGGTTGCTGAGAAAACAGCAAAAAACTTTAGGGGGCTACTTTTTTCTGCCGCACCCTGTAGAGTCATAGGGTCAACTGCAGTGATGCCGGTCGGTCAGTGAATGTTTGCGGCTCAGTTGCTGAACATGGCGTTGAGTGACTTCCTCAGGTTAGACATCTCTTGCTGCTGCTGCAAACACCACCACAGAATCAACACCACCAACGCATCATTCATCACTAAAGAAGTCTGTAATAAACATTTATAACCATTTTCATGAAAAACATATTTTTAATATTTTTTTAATGTTTGAGCATTAGATTGATAACAAACGTTAAACTTTCAGGGTAAAAATGATGGCAATTTGAGGTAGTTATAAACAAAACACAAAGTGTTACTGATATAAAATAATGACGAACTATTATTAACTTATGCATGATAACAAAATTTCATGAATACGAAAAAAATGATATCCTGAAACAGTGGATTTAGTCCATACATAAATTAATAAAGGGTCCCATTTTATTCAATGTTTATCAACTTTTTTCATTTAAAGATAAAAAAGTGTTTTAAAAAATTTTCATCCTAACATTTAGTACATCAATGATCACCAATCCATCATCGTTATTGTCATAACTATCGTTTTTAACTTCGTTACTCACCAGCTCATCACTACGGAGATGAGCTGAGTAATTTCTAAAGATCTATATTTTGACCTGCATGGAATTTTTTGGCCATTTATTTATATCCATCATAGACTTGGCATAGTAGTAATGCGTTGTGTCCGATCAACGAAGTTGCTATACACCAAGCCGAGTTAGTACTTGGATGGGTGACTGCCTGCGGGCAGGTAAATCATCTCGGTATGTAACTAGCCACCTAAGGCAACTCAGCCTTCCATCCCTTGGGGATAGGTAAATCGAGTACTGGTCTATCTGGCTGGGGTTAAGGCAGGGTGCGTTCACCTGTGTCGGGTGGCGGGTAACACTGTGTGATACCATATGGCAGGTGACGCTCTGTAGCTCCAAGATGGGCTTCCCATAGAGAGCTATAATACCACCTTAAACTACATCTTCCAAGAAAACGTTGCCTGCAAAATACTTGTGCTTTTTATCTGACATAATTTAGGAAGAGCGCAGTGCATGTACAGAATGTATCTGACATAGTTTGTAACTGAGCGATTGGGTGACTGATACGTACACAGTCAACGAGGATCTTTTTCTGCATGGCTGCCATTTCTTTCTTCATGTCAACCATCAGTGACGCCTGCTGCTCCTCGTGAGCTTTGTCCATCTCCTCCACTTCCTGCATTCCAACAGCCAATACACAGCTATGTGACAGTGCACAGCGAGATTTATCAACTTTAGATCTTCACAGCTTCCACATATATCAAATATATATCAAATATATCATACACATCAAACAATGACATAGAGTTCAAGTCATCAACTCAATAAACCACTTAGTTCAATTTGACACTGCAGAGCCACAATTGTGCTAAAAAATAGTAACATACATTAGGCAGCAGACCTGATCCAACTTTGTCAATTTGTGATGAACAAAGATATTAATTAAACTATGGTATATAAAGTTAGAAACTTCTTTTTAAGAATCTAGCAAGAAACAGGGTAGCCACTCTCCAGTCATGATCAAATTCCCCGATTTTTCAGACATTTCAAGGGAACATAGACGGAGTATCGCTCCTCGTAACAGTAGCGATATGACGTCTATTGGAAACAATTTTAATTATTTTCCAGAGAGTTAAATGACCAAATTTAGTGCAGTTTAAACAGTAAAGGCAAACAAAAGCAAAGCAAGCAGAAAAAAATGGAGTTGAATGCAAATATTCAACTAGTAATGAACAGTTTTGAGACACTTTTCCCTGACATTTCCCTGACTGTTAACATAATCCCTGACATTTCCCTGACATGTTTCAAATTCCCTGACATTTCCAGGTTTTCCAGACAAGTGGTCACCCTGAAGAAAGAAAGCATGGCAGTGGGCAGAGAAAAGAGAAGAGAGATGACTGGCCTTGAGATGCATGTCAAAGAGATCCTTGAGCGACTTGAGACGCTGGGCCTGCACAACGCGCACCTGGGAGAACACTTTCTGCTGCTGACGTAACTGATTCTACATGTACACATATGTGCACATTAGACCACACACAATCATGCTGTATATACTTTTGCAACTACAACGAGACAATTTTGTGAAGTTGCTCATTAAGCAACTTCACAAATGCAATGCTTATTTGCCACTGCATTACTAAACAACATGCACAATCGGTGCATTTGTCAAAATTAAAGTTAACAAAATTTACATAAAAATAAAATAAATTTTCCTAAGAACAAAAATTAGGTACAATTATCATCCAGCAAAGTGTACAGAAACTAAAACCAAAACAAATTTAATAACTACAGTATCTCTGACAAACCAAGCAGTCAGTCTCTCAGCTATGATGGAGTCTGCTATAAACAGAACCGACACTAGAAAGTAGTGTTGCATGTCTCGGCCAAGCATCACCAACACCATACCAACCAACCAACCAACATACTTAACTCGTTGACCTTGGCAGAAGTAAATATTAACTCAAAAATTGATACAACAACAACAGTAAGATGAGTAAGTAGAATGCTGACAATCACCAGTCCACGATGAGATGCAGTTCACAACCAGAGCTAAATTTAGCTATGATGTCATTAACTGAGATGTCTACAACACACTATAATATCAAATGAATAAAACCAGTGACATGAAAATGACTTTAGGGAGTTGGCTTTCAAGATTGGCACCAGTCAGTCTGCACTGTATATTGACAAGCAGATGCACTTTCCTTCTCTCGTGCTTTTTCATCATCATTAATCAAATGCATGATCATCATAATCACAACGAGCTGCAATCACCTGGAGCTTCTCCTCATTTTCGCGAGTCTTCTCCACGTCCGTTTCCCACTGCTGGAAGATGAGCAGAATCTGCTTGCGAAAGTCTTCCGCTGCCTTCTGTCTGTTCACCATGCATAAACACACATGATACCAGTAACTATATCCTCATTCATCACTGATAACTATACTCCTGCTAATACCACATTAACAGTGAGCCAGCTAGCAGCTTAATATTATCAGACTTTCATGGGGACAGTGGTGCAGAGGTACAAACCCCTACGATTCAGGTGGACCACCAATAATTCTACCACCGAAAACTCGTCACATGCTCGAGTAATTAAAAGTGCAAACTTGCAAAATCTAATAAGTTAACAGCATTAAAAAAAATAATACATAAGTCTGTTTATGTACGTTGACGATATTGTAGTTTTTTTCAAACTAACATGGCAACAGGTACTTTAAATAATGAGATGCAATTAACTGGAAGCCAGGAGACAAGGCCAGAGGACACATAAAATTTGGCTGAGTGGTCGACCACTGGGCAACAAAGCATCAAAACTTGAGCTATTTTTCCACACTGAACAGCCTATAATTTGAACCTCAAAGCAGTTGTCTGGGTAGTGGCTGAGATAAATGCACCTGGAAAAGGTTGCAGTCCGACAAATCCTGAACGTTTTCCTTTATGATGACCCTGTCCGATGTACCGAAAGTTTGTCAGCTAAGCTACACAAAAATTACACTAATAGTACTAGTGATTTACCGTGACACCCAGAATGCGACAAATACACAGGCAAATTAAACAAATTAAATGTAAACAGTGAGTTGACATAACAGAAATATATCTAAGTCACTGAGAGATGAACCTGTTAACTTGCTGAGCTTTCCAGACTTCATCAAACTTGCGACTGCCCGACGTGAGTGAACTGGTCGTCACCTGCTCCAGTTTGCGCTTCTTGGCTTTCATCGACTTCGCAATGTCATCTGCACCAGCCAGCCAACAGCAACGCCTCTGAGAACTGGGTTCACAAATTTCAACACTTCACAAATTTACAAATGCACTGGCTGATTATCAACCACAATACTGCAACATTTTGTATAAAGGTTAAAAGCGATGTTGTAGCCCATCTCAGAGCTATGGAGCATCACGTGCCATATGGGATCGGATCACACAGTGTTACCTACCGCCCGACAAGTAAACACATGCCACCTTAACCCCAGCCAAATAGGCTGGTACTCGATTTACCTACCCCGGACGAATGGAAAGCTGAGTTGACCTAAGCAACAGGTTACATACGAGATGGTTTACTGATCCGCAGGCAGTCGCCCATCTCAGTAATAACCTGACCCGGCCTATAGCAACTTCGTTGATCAAACACAACTCGTTACCGCTATCCGGGGCCACCACACAAAATACAACAGTCAATCATGCACAACAGCTCTTGAAAACAAATAAATAGGCCTAAACCAATAATGAAACCTAAAAATGTTGTATAGCATCAAGAAGCTTAGACTCATTTTATCTACCCAGTCCCTAGTGTGCAGCTGCAGCAGCAGTTTGGTGGGTTGGGGTTGACCGTCCAAATTAGGCCGTTACCCTAGGCCCATCAACACCCCCACTCTCCAAGTTGCAATCGCACTGTTAACTACCAATACAAATCCGATGGTCTGTTAACTGTAATACAGGCCTATTTCGAGGTCGGCGAATAAGTATACCAGTAAAGCATAAAGAGTAAAGACTTACAGGTGAATGTCTGAAGCATCTGCGTCATTTCCTGGGGAACCTCAAGCACGGACTCCGACTCATGTACCTCAGGCTGCTCAGGAGAAATATCCTTCTTCGATCGTTTGCCCCTTGGGCCCTGATGACCTGACCCAGATGAAGCTGTGGATGAGACTGAAACACCATTACACATTTCAGCTATTTTATACTACAACATTATGATACAATGATGCATATGTGTACTATTAACCTACGTTTAAATTCCAGTATTGCTCTGTAATTAAAAAGAGTGAAGTCCAGTACTTGCTGTAGCGCTTCTTACAATAAGATGAACTTGTGGCCAGAAGCGCTTTGACAATCTCAAAAGTGGCAGCTGATTGGCATGAGCTAATGATACTGCAGCACACTATGCGAACATACATTGCCCGCCTTAATGAACAACTGGACCCATGGTTTGCAGCTAGTAGACATACCACCGCCCCAATCACACTAGGCCTTCACCCTGTAGCCTGTAAGCTACTACTCATTTCCCATCCCAAGGAGGATAGGAGGCTGAGTTGGCCTGAGAGGAGGCCATTAAACATCTACTGTTTGTAACAACAATGTTAAAAATTCATGTATACAAGTAGGTAACGCATCAACGCTTAGATTCTGTATTGATGTCTGTCATTATGAATAATTATTAATTAAGTATATATTTGAGTTAGTTAGAGTCACTCAAGGTGATTTTAGTATGGTTTTTGTGACTTCACTATGGTGTTAGTGAACTGTTTAGAGTAGGTTCCTAGGCTTACTTATGTCAACAACATAAATCCATAAATGACATAAGCAATAAATGACCGGCCAAACAAATTACAACTTTTGTAATTTCTTACTAAACGTCAACAACTTCACAACTTGCAAAAATTTTCTGATCTAATTTTCACTTGCAAAATACGCACCCTGACTCACAGCAGTCGGTGAATCTGGAACTGCATCAAGAGGATTGGGAGCAGCGGCAGCAGCAGCAGCTGACTGAGACGACGGCTTGGGACTGTCAGTGAATATGGCAGAGCGTGCTGATGTCGACATCAGGCGTGACGAGATCGGCTTCTGACCTGTACGTGGGGCCGACGCCGAGGTCTGGAGAGTAGCACGCGGTGCAGCAGTAGTACGTGGCATCCTCAATCGATCTACCAAAGCAGACATATCAGAGATTTCACCTAGGCACTCTGGCACAGCTCACTGACTGAGTTCTGTTCATCACAGGTAACCTGGCCTACATGAAGCCTGCAGTACATTATGTAGGCCTGACACAACGCATTTACACAGGAGTTTCAGCCTGTAGGCTTACAGTATGTTGTTTGCTCTGCTTAGTTCTTATACTTGAACCCTATTTTTGCAAATCCCTATCTAGCAACGTTACAGAAACTTAACGTAAGAACGCATCAAAATAGGCATACTGCGTCCACTTTTGACAAGTGACGACATTGAAAATAGTTATGTTATGCACCGAGTCGCCGACCCGTTTACGATATGGACATATGGTGTACGAACTAGGCTATGAGCAAACCACAATTTGGCAGTGGGTTAGGCCTATTTGCGTTAATAAAACGCAGGAAACCAACAACGTGAACAAACACTAAAGTATTAATATATCACAGTTGTTGTAATTTCTTACTACCGGTAGTGCCAAAACGAGCAAAAAAGCAGACGACAAAAACACAAGACCCGCCACACGTACACAACAAATCTTAAATATTTTACAGCAACAGAAAATAAGTAACGAATCGCTTGCGCTTCACGTTCCCTACCCGAAGTCCCAAACTGGTTGAAGATTGCAAGTAAGCACTGACATTCCAGTAGAACTGAGCACCTGCTCACACGGGCGGCAAAGCTGGCTCAAAACTGGATGACCGCTAATTGCAGTGACTTCATCGGAAAAAAACGAATAACCATGGAGCACACCAGACTTCAACGGTTCAACTCTCTTGACTATCATGTCTGGGGAACTATGCTTGAAGGCTACAAGACACCGTCGACAAGCTGAAGAGTCCTGCAATTAATACGGGACAATCTGTCAAACATTAAACAAGGCCATACCACAGTACATATAATGCCGGGCAGAGGACAACTGCTATCCCAAATTTAAGCCTGTCCAACATTTTCTTCCAAAATACAAAATATGGGGCGAAAATTTCCTCATTGGGAGAAGACGGGGGAAATTTGTGGGCAAGATTAAACTTTCAAGCACAGATATCTCTTGTCAGCAATTTACACCAGTCTGTCGTAAGTTTCAACTGCAATTTTTCCTGCCACCGTATCTCAACTTTTGTGCATGCAGTAATCAACTGGTTGTTCTGTGTTTATGCTGAATTAATTAGTAAAACGACCTGCCAATGCACTACATCAACTTCAATTACTTAGCAATAATTAAACTATTGTTCAGTGAATTAAATGAAACTTTATTCGACTAAACTGTTGTTGATGTAGTTTATTTCACACAATTAATTCTGCTAAGATACAATGCATGATATACGTCAATAAAGGCATAAACAGAACAAGTGTCACAAACAAACCAAGGATTAAGAAAATGAGAGATAAGCAAAGAGGCAAATGATAATCTAAGCAGGGTTGTTTTGCGTTTTAGAATGCAGAAACGTAATAAAAATAAAATAAAATAATGAAAAAATGAGACTAAAAATCAGCACAAAAATCAGTATTAATATTGAATATTAATACGCGGGTCAAATAAACTAAGCTTATGTTACTTATACTTATTACTATTAAATATTAATGCGCAAGTCAAATACACAAAGCTTATACAAAATGGATTTGACAATAATTCTGTTAGAGTTGCCCATTGTTTTTTTTATTGTCTAGGACAAAAGATGAATTTTTATCTGTCCCATTGCTATAGCATAGCACGGGGCAGATTATAAAATCACTTCTGTCACACTGTCATTCTGTCTGTAAACACTCCTACGACCGCTATTTTGATTCGATTTTGATGAAATTTTGCAGTCATTCGGGGCCCGAAAAGTAAGATCGAGTTTGGGCTAAAACTCTGATAACTCCTTCCCCTATTTTACCTCAATTTCTAACCTCCATAATGCATTGTCAATAGGAAGGTTCTTGTATCACAGTAGAAAATCCTGTGGGCTTATAGTGGCGTATAATAGCTCAAAAAGCGTGTCTCGGCGGCCACTATAGGCACAAAAAAGAAAAAATAATCTAATCCCCCATTTTGAGCCTTCAGCCCACAAAATTGCGATGACTGCATTTTCAATGGAAATAAGCTCATCAGTTACAGCTGTGCCAGAAACGATCATTTTAATTCTATACTAATGATGATTCGATATCAAGACTTCAATTTTGATACGATATGTTTATGATATTTTGAAAATATCGCCATATCGATATCGATATTTTTAAAATAATAAGTATGTAAATCTTATACAAGCACAAGAACAAGACGTGAACGTTCAGCAAGGCAGCTTGCTTTACGTAGACACTACACTGTGTCAGTGAACTTAAAAATTAACTATAGACTGTCGTAAATGCCGTTGAATTACGACATTATAGTTAGTTTGCTTCGGTTAGTTTGTCGTTTTCTACGTTTATTCTCGTTATTTTGGTAATGCATTAATAAAAATATAAACTTCTGGCGTAAAATATCGCGATATATCGAAAATATCATGATATATAAAAAATATCACGATATATTGAAAAATTCTATATTTTTTTGACGATACAATACGATATATTGATATTGAAAACGATGTATCGATATTTTCAATATATCGAATCATCACTAGTCTAAACCACAAATCCAATAGGATTTCTTTGCCTTTTTGAACTTCTGTGTAGTTAATCATGACCTTACAGATCGCTGACACCACAATTGTAAATATCTACGCTCAACTAGTTACACTGTACGCTGGCCTTGCAGACATGCACCATGAAGTAAGAGTGTGATGCCCCATTTACACGATCAAGCAATCATCAAGCAAACATCGAGCAAACATCAAGCAAATATGAAGCACGCACAAAGCATAGCCTACATGAAGTGAACATCAAGCAAATGTCGAGCAAACATCGAGCAATTAGAGCACATGTTGTGCACAAGTATTTTGAATGCATTTGCTGGATGTTTGCTTAATGATTGCTCGATGTTTGCTTGATCGTGAAAATGGGGTATAATGCTGAAACGCGACAGCTATAGCGTGGCAATGGGACTAATACCTCATTCCACAGAACGTATTTCTAGTTTATCATATTATTCAGTGCAAATAATTATTTCAAGTTTCAATCACACATTATTGCTGGTTTTAACAAAAACTGCTATGGGAGACAGAACTTTAAAATGTGAAAGTAAAAAAAAAACTTCAAAACTAAATTCCCAAAACTGAACTTTTATTCATGCTGTTAAGTTCAAATTCCGCAGATTTCTGTAGCTTTTGATGTTTTGCTTCAAACTGTAAGTCAGCAATCAGCAGCAAGACGGCTTTCCTTCAACACCAATTATGCATTAAAACCGCGATTAATGCGTAGTTAAAATTTACAATAATTAACTTAACTATAACTCGATAAAAATTAACCTCAAGATAGCTTCCACAACTATCTACACTCAACTATTTACACTGTACGCTGGCCTATACAATAAAAAACATAGGCTGTATAACCTCATCAAACACACTGAAAACAGACATCAATATCATTGTAACATTTTTCGATGTTATACACAAGCAAATAATTGCAGAATAAAAAAGAAAGCTGCAAAACTTAAAAATCTCAACAGCATGCAATACATTAAAAGTTACAATTAACAGTCACAGACTGCATACCTTGCATTAACAAACTTATGACACAGCAGTTCAAGTTCCACAACAAAGTGACCCATATCTTTATATTTTTTGCCAATAGCTGACAAAAATTGTCAATGCTGAAGATAATATATTATACACTGTGCTTCATAAAAATGTTGCCCTTATTATTTTCACAACATCTTGGGCTGACTTTGGTAATTTTTAACAAAAAAGAAAAAACTGTAACAAATACACATGCACGGCCAATTTAAATATCTGGTTTTATGTGTAGTTTTTATTGTGTACATACTGAACCATGTAAAAACCAGCAACGATTTTTATAATCCTCCAGGTCAACTCTGCTGCCAGCAGGTATGCTTATCTGAGTACCTTATAACAACTCGTATTATAAAAAATATCCACAAATATTAAAATTGTAAAATAAGCACTACACAATACGTGACATCATTGTGACATCAATTGTTCAAAAATACCCATAAGAGGCGCCTCTAAATTTCAAGGAGCACTTTACAAAATCATGCATTGATTGACAACTGACTAAAAAGCACAAATAACAGGGCATAAAAACCACTCAAAAAATACAGGCCAGTGGGCTTTTTGGATTCCAACAGGTTTTGGGTTTTTCTGGGTAAAACAAACAGTTCTGGAGTTTTCATGGGCTTTAAGTTATAGGAGCAGTTTTGTGACCAAACATTTCACTGTTTGAAAAACAAGAAACCAAAACTGAATTCCATTTGGAGTGGGTGGTTCTTTGGTGGGTTCACCCAATAATGCCCACTGTTTGAACCTCGCTATAAAAGATTCATGCCCACCATGACTGAGGGCCACCATAGCTTGAAAACTGAACATTCAACTGACCCTAACTACTGACCCTAACCATAATCCTGACCCTAACCATAAGCTAACTCTATCCATGTGTTAGTCGTAATTAATCTCGTACATCCCTTAGCTACGATATCCCCTAGCTATGGAGGGCCATTATCGCTGTAAAAATAAATGACTGTCATGCTTCAACTCCGCAAAGCGATCATCTATCTGCCTCAACAAACACATGCCCAAAGCAGCAGAGGGCCTTAATCTGCGACATGACTATTGCACCTTTAATTCATCAGTTGGGACTACGAACTCAGATCAAAAATGGCCACTAACAAGCAGAAGCCAATTCGTTGCAAAATATAAAGCACACCACGCTGGTTGCCAACATTATCACCAACATTACACAAATAAGTAAGAAGTAAGAACTAAAAATATAATAAAATTAAAACACAAATAAGAAAGAAAATAATTTCACAAAAGTAAAACAGCTAAAACATTCAAAAGTAGACAGTCACCATGAAAATACACATGCAACCACCAGATGAAATGAATAACTCGTCAACAGTAAAAGAAAATTTCGCTGACTACTTCATTTTTTTGAAATACCAATGTTGTGGTTGACTTCAAACAGTCGGCAAGATTGTTCGATAGATCACTGTTTTCGAATATAGCACATTGCACTACACGTGAAAAAATTAATACTAAACAAGCATGGATTGGTAGTTGGCACTAATCCTATTACAGAGTAAATGATGCGTTAGTTACAAAACCGTCGTGTAACTCAACAGGAAATGGCAAACATGATTCAGCACTCTCTACTAATATCAAGGAAAAGGAAACATGTTGCACTAACTGACAAAAAACAACTACACCATCTTCAAAGTGAGCAAAGCAACATCAACCTGCATAATAATGTAGAAAAAGCACACCAGAAAACAGGTTCCTAGAAAGCTCAGGCGTATTTTGTGATTCTTTAACTAACATGGACGTGAATCAATCGGCCTTAAGATGCCAAATTTCACATTTCCAACATGCACTGACAAACAGCAACAGTAAAGCCTGACAGATACAGCCAGTGGCTTCTATCCCCCAAATCTGGTGCAACTTCCCCTCCTCCCAGTTTTGGGCTGAGGTCCCCCCAATTTCTGATGTTTCCCCCTCCATTTTGGGCTTCTTTCTCCTCTAGGGAGAAAGTTTTGTTAATGGTGTAGTTTGCCCAGTGAAAAAATAGGGGGCAATGAAAAATAGGCAGGATTTTTGTTAAAGGTGCTTATTTAAAAAAAACAGGGTAACAAAAAAATAGGGGAAAAGTTTTGTTAAGGATGTAGACTGCCCAATGAAAAATAGGGGAAAAAGTAAAAAAATAGGGAGAGGGTTTGTTAAAGGTGGAGATTAAAAAATAGGGGGAAATAGGGGAAAATTTTAAAGGTTAGTTTGCCCAGTGGAAAAATAGGGGGGAGTAAAAAATAGAAGGAAGTTTTGATCTACAAACTAATCAAAACTCCCCCCCCCTTATTTCTCACTGGGCACAAGCTGTGCCCACCAGGTATAGGGATAGAAGCCACTGGATAGAGCAGTGAGGTCACTGAAGACTTCTGCAGGGAACTACTGGAACTGCAGTGAGTGAGTGAGTTAAAGCACTTTCTCGCTGCGCACGTTAACGTGCGAAGTCTTGAAGTGTTAAGGCGCAGTGAGAAAGCAGCTTTAGTTTCTTAATGGCACATCAGCACAAAATAGGCCATTCAGTGTCACAAATGGCCATAAAAACAGTTATCGGTGAAATCATTTAACTTATGTGACATGCCAGGGAGACAGCTGCCCCTCCCCTAAATTTTGAGCCATAGGTAAACTGTTGAATAATCTTCTTCCTGATGAAAAATTTTCTTACAAAAGAGCAAAATTTGGGATAGACAAATCCCAATTTGAACCCAAAAATTAAAGGCAAAATTGAAATTTTGAGAACTCATAATCTCTTCTGTTGGGAATTTGCAGCTGTCTTATCAAAATAACGTCTGTCAAAAAATTGCAGTTTCCCGCCAGGCCTACTTTTTAAACCCAAGACACCACTGCTAAGCACTATGCACGTCAGATCAGATGAGCATCAGCTGTGGACAGAGATGACGTCCATTGTATTCAGAATGCAGAATGAACCAAAGTCCAAACTCAACATCTGCACAACAATACGTGAATAATAAGTTCCAGCGGACTCTTAGATCAACAATAAACTGATGTCATCTTCAAGTATAATGAGACCTGAGCTCTGTAATGATGATGCGATGTCCGCAAGTGCAACTAACGTTTTTATTCCTGCCACGTTTTTAAATGTTTTTCTTTGTTAAATTTTCACGTTGTTATTTAAAAAAACCTCGATTGGACATTCCATCAAGAACTTCAAAAAGCACTTTTAAAAGCACAGAAACAAATTAATAAGCCACAGACTCATACAGATGGTAGTTTACTTTAGTAAGTCTAGCAATACACGATCGAAGAACCACACAGTTGAACTGAAATTGAATACAGTTCTTTTTCCCTCTAGTTCCAGCTATTCTGCACCTACAGCATTTGGCATTAGGCAAGATGTTGAACAAATTAGACTAATGTTTTCTATTCAACGTTTATAAACGTTTTTTATTCTTACCACGTTAATACATTTTTAGCATTTTTAAAAATTTTTTCTGAAACGTTTTTTTTACATTTTTGGTGACGTTAGTATCTGACAGGAAACTAATTCAACAGCATAACAGGTCTTTGAGAAGAAGACTGCATACAGTTAGATGATAAGTTCTGCTAACCGACAATGTCAGTCAATAGTTAATAGTGGCGTCCATGTTGTTGTTGCCGCTGTGCTTGATTGAAGTACATTGTGTCCTAACAAAACAAACACATACACACATTTCACCAAACTTGTCTTCAGCCACAAATATGGCATAGTGCCAATGTACAGGGTGGTCCATGAAAAAAACGTGGCACTTTACTTATGTCCACATCTTTGCCAATTATCGACCAATTTTCAAAATTCTTTCACTGACACATTCTGCGGACAAATTGCAATAACGTGGTTATTATAAATCACACCACACCATAAATGCGTCTCTGCACTACCTTGTGAAATATAAATAAAATATGAATGTATAGCGATACTAGCAATTTTGGTAAATGTACAAAAAACACTTCAGGCCAACACTGCAGTTAATGGTCTGCACTCTATATGACACTAAACTGTGTTAGTCTAACACAGTTTAGTGTCGTATAGATCATTTACGCAATGTTGGTCTGACGTGTGTTTTTTCCATTTACCTAAATGTTCACCATCATTGTTAGTTTTTTCTTGCATGCCGAACTTGAAACCCAGAGTTCGACTCCCGCCCAGTGCACTGCCAGGTAACGACCTTGGGCAAGTTGTTCACACACACATGTGCCTCTGTCACCAAGCAGTATAATTTGGTACCGGCCTAAGTGCGGGGAAGGCAAATGGTAGTATGCATGGGAGAGGTCTGGCCTACCGCCCATGTAACTGAGTTGTGTTTGCACTCACTGCTGGCTCACTGAGCCGGGCTCAGGGCCTTAGAAACGGAGATGAGCGCCGACCCGCAGGTCGCAAAGCTGTGAGAGAGCGATGCTGACTTATTGGGGCAAGTTACGTTACATTTTTAGCAGCTACGGACATCACCCTCACATCATGCAAAGTTCTAAGCTTCAATCTGTTGCAGTTCCTGAAACATTAATTTATTTAACAACCACCCAGTACAGCCAAACACCCGATCACACAATCAGCTCAATTCAACAGCACAGAGCTTCAGCTGTGCTGCTGAACACATCAAAAGCCAATACTCATTATATTCTTCTACAAAGGCTAGAAGGTTTAATCCTACAACAGTGAGTCCCTTTGACTGATTTCATCCACTGACTGATCGATCAAAGCAATTCCTCTACTAAGGCAAGCTGAATTTTCTTTTTACCTGCAGTCAAACATTACAATTAATCATCAGCCATTGGGCTGTTCTGATTAGTTTTTATGCGCAACAGCATATAATAATCGAGGTGTCTGTCCATCCGTCTGTCTGTCCGTCCATCACACTCTTGATCTGTACCAAAATGGTGCAAGCTAAGATCACGAAATCATTACTGTGGGCTGCTCCAAGGACTCTAGATTTTTGCGACAAAATTTTGCATTCCTGAGTAAGAAGGTTCCCCTCGAATGAGGGCATCAAAAAGGGGTACCCCCTTAAAAAGATGTTATTTTGCCGCTATTGGCTCGTCTAGTGTGAAAACGGTTGCAGATAGGTACAGACATGTTGCATATCATAACAAGCACTGGTGACTGGCTTTTTAGATTTATCAACATCGATGACCGTGCATGACCTTGAACCCCCAAAAAGAAGTTTTTGGTGAATTTTTTTTGCAATTTCAGACTGCAACACACATTTAAAGAGTGAACTGTGCCGAAATAACTGGAGATAGACCAAGACAACCTGTGTATAAAATTTTCTGCATTAAACGCCAATTTCAGCAGTCCAAGTCGCAACTAACTCGGTTCAAAGAGGCCTGCGCAAGCAGGAGCCAAAGATGGCTACCCCCCTAAAAAGTGAGTATTTTACCGCTACTGGCTCGTTTAGCATGGAAACAATTGCAGATAGACACAGACATATTGCTTATCATAACAAGCACTAATGATGAGCTTTTTAATGGTGTCAATCGATGACCTCAAATGACCATAAACTCCCAAAATAGGAGGTTTGTGCTTTTTGCAATTTTCGACTTTGGCGCACACTTCAAGAGCGAATTGTGCTGACATGGCTGGAAAATAGGTCTGGACAACCTGCAAACAGCATTAGCTAAGGCTGTCATGTGTCTCATGAGCTTTGCTCAAATTACTTGTTATATTAAAGAAGTGGCAATTTTCATAACAACAGATATGGTACACTGTAAAAACTGCAGACAAATTTTGTTGCCAATTTGAACTAACAGTCTGCTATGCCAAAAAGTATGATTAGCGTCGGTGCAATTTATTTCTCTGTCAGACAAAAACTGCAATCTTGTGTTGATAAGCAGAATTTGGAAAGTGTTTACAATAAGTGGACAGAACAAACGTGTGTTTATGGGTCAGTCAAAAAGAAGCTAGCATAACAGAAAGAAAAGCTAGAAGCTGGGGTAACTTACAATCATGATCACCGAGCCAAGCAACACGGCTTTCATTCGTATGTCAAGATCCACTGGGACTAAGAAACAGAGCACACACATACACATAAAAACACAGAATCGTACACAGGGTGGTGCGCAAAAAAGTAGAAAATACATGTTTTATATAGACCGAGCAGCCAAACAGTTTGATCTTGACCACGGCAATGGCTGGTAATAATGCTGAACAATGTGTTCAACATTACCACCCATCACTGCAACGATTGAAACTGATCATTTCCAAAACTAAGTATTTTCTTGCGCAATTATGGCTGTTAATTTATAACTGAAATCGATGATCAATTAATAGTTAATTTTTCTGCAAAGGCTAAATGTCAAATTTTTTATTCGTTACTAGACTTCCATAGCACTACTTCTTACTTTGTCAGTGGCTTGCTGTCGTAACAGTTAGGATGTTGAACTTACAGTCTCTAGATCATGGTCTCGACCATGGATTTGAGGTTGGATCGCTATCAAGTAGTTACTACTTGGAGAGTGACTATTTGTGGACAGGCAATCCATCTTGATATATAGCCAACCAGCAAAATCAACTTAGCCTTCCATCCATATCGGGCAGGTAGATCAAGTACTGACCTGTCTGGCTGAGGTTAAGGCTGCGTTCACACAGACACAAGTATGAGTACAAGTACGTCCGGATGACTGCTTATGGGTCGTAGAAGCTTCACTCATACGAGTGAAACGTTCACGGTGACTTGTACAAGCACATAACTAAACACGTGTTGGCCATATTGAATTAAATCGAATCTAGGAAATGCTTCGCGAATAAACAACAATATTTCATCACATCGCTAATAATTTCACCAACCGCGCACCTCTAACAATGAAAAATTTTACAATGACATCAGTTCTGATGTCAAATATGTGCCACAGTATTTGTGCATCATATTATTGTTATTTACAGGTGGTTTACTTCGCACGGGTTGGATAAAAACACGACTTGCACAGAAACTACTTGTATGAGTGAAATTTACAGGTAACCTGTACTCATTTGTACGTGAACGGCCACCATTGAAATACATGCAAACTCGTGTTTGTTGGAACTCGCATACAAGCTACCCATAGAGTGTTGGACTCGTATTCGTGTTTATGTGAACGCAGCCTAAGGCAGGGCATGTTCATCTGCATCATAGCTCTAAGATAAGTCAACGTTAAAAGCCATGGGCAACATTTTCCAGTTTTTTCTTACTTGGATTCAGTGAGTGATACATGTAGTAACATGCAAAACATAGCAGCTATCATTTAATGCAGATTACTCTAATTTCATCACAATTCAGGTCATTGATTTCTGTAATGCTAAAACAGACAACAGTAACACATGGCACGTACAATTCAAGCCAAAGTTGTCGACGTTTGTGTACAACTCTTTGAACATTCCACCAAACTGTTTGGTGATCTTGCCCACCTGATGAGCGCCGTCAGCGGATAACACCTGCCGATGCATAACATTTACTGAAGCATCGACACTCGATATTATTACAACCAAAGATGTCATTTAAACTAAACAAACATGAACAAATTGAATAAAACTAAAAAATAGATTAAACAGTACAGCATTAATTAATTCCAAATACAGTGAGTGAGTAGGGTTTAACATCCCACCCAACGCAATATAGGTCATTTCGGGAACGGAATTCCAAATACAAAAGAATTTCATCTAAAAATATCGACGGATACCAGCCATATTACTATTAAAAGGCAACCCTTCATTCGTATCATGATGTTAATTTGGTGACTGCAAGACCAAGAAAGTTCTGCTCCAATAAATTTCAAAGTCTACTTTTAAGGGACCTGGCCTAAGTAGAGAAACTCCAAAAATTACTGGTTCACCAAAAGTAGATATAGGCAATAGTCTCAAAAGTTACACTAACAAACCTTCGGCTCAACGGAGTTTATGAGAAATAAAATGTGACATAAACCATTACTGTAAAACTGTGGAAGTATTTTTACAACTGCCGAACAAAGTATGCCAAATATATGCTCTGTAATAACAACATTACTAGCAGTGGCAGAAAATTGAAATAAGACGTTAGAGTCAGAAGACGAGACTAACGTTGAAGTCTGCAGTATATGCACCACAGCAGAGCGATTGGGGACAGTCCAGCAGAAACACGGTTTGCCTCTGGGCATCTTGAATCATATATTTCGGCTCCATACAGCTATATCTATACAAATCAATAATTACAAACGTCAGCATCATCATCATCATATGCTTCTTACCCTCAGCTTTTTACATCAGCTACTGCTGTAGTGCGTCTTAGCCATTGCAACTCTGTCTGTCAGTCCATCTGTCACACGGGTGGATCAGTCAAAAATGGTGCAAGCTAGGATCACCAAATTTTGCCATCAGCTGCCTGGAAGACTCTAGTTTCAGGAACAGTAAAGCTTTACCATAAATTCGAAGGGCATCACCCCGAATGAAGGTGCTAAATGAGAGGGCGTAGGAAAAATTTGTGATTTCCAGCCGACACGGCATTGGCAGAGCGAGACAGGTCATGCATATGTCTCGCTGTCGAAGGCACACAGTACAGCTTGCTTCCCCCAAAATGACCTTTTTGCAATAAGAATTCTGGCATTTTACAACACACTACTACAACAGCCAAGACATTTACATGTTGCCTAAATGTTATCTGAGGCCATATACAGAATGTCAGAATTTTTATGAGAGTAAAGTACATGTGTTGCAAATAACTAGTTAAAGACTATGAATTGTATCCAACTGGTTATGACAATAATGCCGACATCGAGTAATTTTGGCTTTGGAATTCTCATTAAACAGTTGCTGTGTGCACATGTGACATGGTTTTTATCAGTCAATGACTGAAAATAAACTGAAAATGAAATGAAAATAAAAAAGATTATATCTCAATATTCACTCAAACTCAGCTTTTCACACATTGCAGCCACAGGCTTATGGACAGAAAGACTGTGCCTGCTATGTGTGAAAACAGACAAAAAGGCTCACAAAAAATAACAAAAATTAATTCCAGTATAAGCAGTCCACAGTCAAGTCAACTTAGCACTTAGTGAATCTGTGACAATAGCACATATTTTACAAAATATTTAGTTAAAAACAGCAGAATTACACAGTAAATTATAGACATTCACTGTTGTGAAAGTACAACATATGGTGAAAACTTGAACTAACTGTTGAACGGCATAGCCGATGACTTGACCAAGTGGAGCTTCGAAACTGAACACAGCTGAGAGGTCATTGCCGGCACAACAATCAACTCCAACACAGCAGCCCGAGTTAGCACTAATGCGCATCACTTCCTACACATGCATATAAACACCATGTCCTAGAAAAAAGCAAAGCACATTTATTTCAGTGATAACATTTGGCAAATATAGACCGACTATTGAATATTAAATTCTCCACTGCTACATTCACAGACTTCATGAGTTCAGCCTATAGACGTCATGAATATTAATTGCCTAGCATAGAATGATGATGTCGTCGGCTAGGCCATCAATATTCATGATCTATATGGGCTAGGGTCATGACGTCATGGCGGGCACTGATAGATTAGAATATTTCGCATAACACAACGTAATGGCGCATTTCGTTTGAAATCACGAATTAATTTCATATATTTATGAAGCTCGAATCGACATATTATATATGCGCGATTAAATGTCTAATTTAAATCTACAGAAATTGTGTGAGTGAGTTTGACCGTGGCCATGGATCTCTAAATTCTTCACTGCTACATTCACAGACAAACTGCAGAACAAAACGGAATAAATCTGACAACCGTAGCGTAACACAATGCAACTGAATGTGCACTTTATTTAAAGTCCAAGTTGCATCAGTTTACATAACTGTTATAAAACACTAATGGGCTTAATCGAATGTTAATTTGTCAATATTAATTAATCCTCCTCTTGCCAGTGTCATCTTTATACTGTAAAAATAAAGTTTAATGTAGATAAATGTGACAGAACTGTGACATCACAAACAACCATTAGCGTCAGTGTAGCGTTTGACAGAATTTAAACGTTAGCAGCATCGATGGAGCATGGTACCGAGCGAAAAGACTTCACTTGCATTTCAAGAAGTCGCTGTCATACCAAAAGTAGGCCGATGGTATGCCCTTTCTGTTGCACCAACCGCCGACAAATTCCAACATTCACTTCCGGAATGCAAGTGAGTTCCCTCTCTGAGCATGCGCTGCCTCGATGCTACGGCCAGCTCATGGCATGTTAACTTTCTCGCACGTTGCAATACACACTATAAACAAAGCGTTGTTCATGACATCATTCTGTTCGCACATTATTTTTTTTATTAAAATTGATGTAAAACGATGTTTTTATTTCAACTGATCAGCGTATTATTAATTAGCACTACATTCTACACATATTTAGCCAATATCGTTTTTTCGTGCAACTTGGCCTTTAAATTTTCTAGCAAGAGCTATTAGTGCTGCAGACACAAATGTATATGCAGACTGGGATAAATGGCATATCATGCATTAGCCATCTGCACGTAGCATGTCTGTCTCTCTGACAGTCTGTCCGTCAGTCAGTCTGTCGGTCTTACCTTGTTTACACGATGAAGCAAACATGAAGCAAACTTACAGCACACATTGTGCACGTGTATTTTAAATACGTTTGGTTCACCGTGTAAACGGGGTATCTGTGTGCCTGTCTGCTACCTGTCCAGAGTTGTTGATAACATGTGCAATCATGCCACGTGTTGGATTGCAGGCGGGATACTGCAACTCTGCACAGACACAGATAGACACACACACAGACATATAGATACACACACAAAGAGAGAGACAGATGCCTACAGAGCCTCACAGACAGACAGTGACATACAGCGAAACAGCTGGCATGTACCACGGACATCTAACAATAACTGACAGCACCTATTCACACTAAACAAATCCGAAATATTAAAGTATTAAGTACGAAAATTTTCTACTTACTATCGCTTTGATATTCAATGCTTATTTCAGTTTCAGTCTTCAGTTTCATTTTTGTTTAATCCTATGATATTATGTTTATATTTAGAGCAGTCGGAGTGTTAATTTTTTAAACATGTTAATTTTTTAATGCATGCATTAATGCATTAATAACACATCATTAATACTGCTGATATTGTTGGTGGACTACATCAACAGCATGAGTAGAATGAAGCCCACAAGTCATGCCTGTGTTGCAAGACCGTGACAGTAGTGATGGAACAGCAACAAAACAATTTCTAATTACTTGAACATTATTTGGTCATCAAATAACCATGGTTTAATGGAATATTGAAACTCCTGTTTCACAGAATTTAGTAAATTTTTGTATGTGTGTTAATTTTTTCAATGCGTATTAATTAAATAACGCATTAAGTTAACATGCTAATTTGACAGCCGTATTTATATTCAGTGTTAGTGACTGCAATTCCAAGATCATGAATCCCGGGACCCTGGCCATTTTCACCAATACTGAATCCCAATATTGGCTGTGTCCCAATCCAGATTTTGGGATTATAAAAATTTGTCAAAATAGTACTTTTTCAAGTGCTAAAGGATACAAATAACAATTCCAGCCACCTAATGAATAAAATATTCTATGTGCGCTAAGTCCCAATCCTTGCGGTCCACCGCAAGTTGTATTTTGACAGTCACTGTCGTTCCCATTCCCTAGCAGTTCACAATTTCAAATATACCTTCTGCACAGACCTATGCATGAAATAAGTCTATTACAAATACTAAAATAACGACCACTTTGTAAGCCTCATCCCGAAAACGGAATCCTGGGATTACAAAGGATTTAATCCTAGATCCTGGAATTGAGAATTTAATCCCGGGATTGCAATCACCATTTTTACATACCTGCAGCGATAAAATAGACCTGCTGTCCGAGGGTGTTTTTGACCTGGTATTTGTTACTCATCTCCCAACCAGTCAGCACTAACAACAACAGACAGTTGCTACAGTCAGCGCAACAACTGCCAGTTGGCAGGAACAACTGCAAAAATTATTAAGTGATCAGTAAAAACATGCAGCATATGGCCACCTCACCAACAGGTCAGCTCAATACACAAAGAATTATCAGTGGCTTATTATTACTGCTGGTATGCTTCGAAAATGCATTACTTCTGTCAAGTTGTTTAATCTTCACTGAATCCAGCATTTAGACGTATTTGCAAAGTCACATAGCATAAATTGACAGTAACGTAACCAGGATCTAGTTGTAGTGGGGGCATTTGAGTTTTTTTGCATAAAAATGACACGTTTTGGTACATTTTTTGGCACTATTTTTGAGTAACTAAGTAAACGGGAGGAGTTATTCACATATGTCTCTGTCACCAAGCAGTCTAATAATTTTGCTTATAACTAGAACTGTTAAAGCGTTAATTTATTTAACATATGCATTAACGTGTTAATAATGCATAATATTGCTGGTACTGTACAGTGACTGGAATGATGACCAACAAACTCGTGGCCGTGTTGCAGGACCATGACAGTAATGATGGAATGGTAACAAAACAATTTTAATCACCTGAATATAACTAGAATATTTTATTCAATCATCAAATAACTGCAGCATAATGGAATATTGGTACTCCTGCTTCACAGAATTGAGTAAATTTTCATTAATTACATACACTCTTTTAGCGCATGTTAAAGAAATTAATGCGCATTAATTCTTTAATGCATTAAGTTAATGCATTAATCTGCCAGCTCTACTTATAACATTACAACTCCAGTATGTCAAAAGACTTTTTTGACATATGATCGGTGGTTACATCCTGAAAATGAAAAAAAGCACTACCTTCTATGGCCCACAGTGTCCACCGGAAATTGACATAAATACTACACAAGTCTGAGAAAGAGTGCACATGTCAAGACAAAAACTCACACTCAAAGATCTGAATCTGCTGGTGAACAAGTAGCTGGTCAATCTGAGCGAGATATTCTAGACCAGGAGGAACTCCAGAGATGGCTTCAGGTGCCGGCATGAACTGGACTGGAGCAGGAGGCTGTCCTACAACAGCACAATTACATATGTTGCAGTAGTGACCTTCAAGGTCATCCAAGGTCAATGATTTTCAATTTTCATGTCATTTGAAAGATAATACGTGACTTCCTATTAGTGCTCAATAGCAACCTAGGCTCCATCTTGAAACATCTATTTACAACAAGCGGACAGTTCGCTACGTTTCCTGTCCCACTTCTGCTTGATCTTTGCCATATTATTGACCTGCAGCCTCCATTTTCGGCCCTTTGGGCCTCATCTCGGCCTGTGGCCTTAATACACAGCGCTGCAGCATAGCACAGCATTGCATTCAGGGCTTGCCATTTGAAAATGGGGGGGGGGTTAAAAATCAATCGTGCCGTGCAAGGTAGGTGATTGATAGGCGATCGATTATGACAGGACTTGAATATCACTGCAAACGATAAGACTGAGGCCCACTTACGTCACGCATCACGCTTATTGGTCGCTTACACCAATTCATATGATTCAGGGCTTATTTTATACATCCCCGCAGAAAATAACACCAACTTCCCTAAAGGCAATAATGTTAAAACAAAACCAAATTTACTTAGCAAAAGCCAGCATCGCATATGCATTTTCACCCTAGCAGTTATATAGCACCCTGTCTTTCAGTGGTTGAAAATTGGGGAAGAGTAAATTAAAGCAAAGAGGCTCAAGGCTCGGTGATGGCAGTGAGTAATAGATTTATAGGGACTTCCAATAGGCTTTGTATCTAACTGCAATGCTAGCTAAACTGAGATGTCAGTCATTTTAGTTCAGTTCAGTTCTGTCGCTATGTAGGCGTTTTATGATGCATCTTCCATAACAGGGTGGGTAGTAACAAATTATTAGGCTTAGTTCAGAAATGCTATTTATATTACCACTTGTCCTGAAGTTTGCTTCTTAACTTAAGCTACTTTATGATGCATGAGAAATTGAGAATAAGTGATCGCAAATTCACGCCGCTACGGTGACCGAAAATCACTCAACACGACAGCGAGTAGGTGATCGAAAAATCGATCGCCTGGCAGACATTTAGGCCATCGATTTAAGCGATCGACCAATCGATCTCAAATGGCAAGCCCTGGTTGCACTACGCTACAGCGTCTATAATAATGCTGATTATTGTCACCACGGTGACGACGTCTATATGACGTCACAGCTCTGCTGCGGCTTAAAAGGTGTGGCTGCAAAATTTTAGAAAAAGTGAAATTTACCGAAAGGTACAACACCTCAGTGACATCTCACCTAGCCCATGTGTACGCCACATACGACACGGGTCTGCAAGCAAAATTTTGCCGACATACATTGTGCCATTACAAAGTTATTGCCGATGGTAACTCTCCAATATAGTATAGATGGCATGTAATAACCTTCAAGGTCATCCAAAATTGATTATTTCTATCTCATCTGAAAGGGTGTATGTCACTTCCTATTAGTGATTGATAGTAACCTTCACCCTATCTCTCTCAGTTTCCCAGATATGGCCAGTTTTCCATTAAATTTCCTACCCCCTTCATTTAACCCCAAATATGAAAATTTTTCCCCTGAAATTTTGCATGCCTCAGTTTAAAACCCATGGCTAATTATTCATGTAAAAAGTTTTCCCCTAAGACCTAATGCTTAGTCACAATACATCCATTACAGATGACTACAACAGACAAATGGACAGACGGATGGACGACAACCATACCAATAGCTTGACTGTTACTTAAGTATGGTCAGCTAAGAAACCAGACCAACATTATTTCATCCAACATCAAAGCACCACGTTGCCCTACTTCTAACTGTTATCATACTCATTATCACTAACACTATCATTATTATAACAACAAATACAGCAACTGACCACCAGGATATCCATACGGCGCCACTGGCTGACCAGGAGCAGGATAGCCACCAGGCTGAGGATAAAATCCAGGTTGACCACCAGGAGCTGGATAGACTGGCTGAACACTGGCCGGTGCTGCATAGCCTGGTTGACCACCGGGTGATGGGTAACCAGGTTGACTAGGCAGTGGATAGCCTGGTTGAGCAGCTGGTGGCCCTGGTTGGCCTGGTTGGTCACCTGATTGAGCATAACCAGTCCCAGGCTGACCAGCCGGTGCTGGATAGCCTGGCTGACTACCAGATGGTGGGTGGCCGGGTTCACCAGCAGTTGCTGGGTGGCCGGGATATCCCAGCTGAGGTTGAGGCTGCATCACAGGCGGAGCTTCTTGCCCAGTCGCTTGCACGGTCTCACCTACCAACAACAAACTCTACACTGACCTTTAAAATATACTTCTTAAGTTCTTACACTGAACAGCAACCCAACTACATAAACGTCCATCACCAACCGATAACAATTATGATCATGCATACAGTTACAGTAATGAGGTGTTTACACGATCCAGCAAATGTCCAGCAAACTTCCAGCGAATGTATTCAAAATACACGTGCTAATGCTAAACGTTTGCTGGATCGTGTAAACACCCTATAAGTTGGAGTATCAAGCCTTGATTAGGGTCACTGCAAACTAGAATTTGCGATGCCGACAGAAAAGCAACTTCTATGACTAGTTTTCTAGCTGTGCAGTGGAAAACAGAAGGTAAAATATGCAGCAGTAATGACTCAGAATAACAAGTTCTTCGGATTCACCAAACGCAACAATGCCTCTAACACTAACAACATTAGTAGTAAGTCAAACACCTTTGTCGCAAATTGGCCATTCACCTGCTACATAATCACACCGAGTTTCATTTAACATCTTGTTTGGTGGTTTGGCATAGCGGTAACGCATTTCATCCGACCAATGAAGTTACTCTTCGCCAGGCCGGGTTAGTACTGTGATGGATGACTGCCTGCCAGTAGGTAAACCATCTCAGTATATAACCAGCCACCTAGGTCAACTCAGCCTTCCATCCCTCTGGGGTAGGTAAATCGAGTACCAGCCTATCTGGCTAAGATTAAGGAGGGACACATTCAGGTATATCGGGTAGTAGGTAGCACTGTGATCCCATATAGCAGGTGACGCTCCCTAGCTCTGAGATGGGTTTCCCATTAAAAGCTACATCACCACCTTTTAAACCATCTTTTTAACATCTACGTACTACAACGAAAAGCTTGTTCACACTTAGTTGCAAATTCCTCGAAGCATAACAAAGTTTCCTTCATCTGGCTGAAGCTCCATGGAGAACATTGTAAACTGTGGAATCATGCTTGCATATCAATAACTTGGCTAACCTTGTACATTGTATGCATATGACTGATCAGACTGCATTGTTCTATTTCATTTGTTGAGAGCGACAATAGCTGCATATGCACATAAGCACACACATATACATGATAGCTGCATTTAGGAAAAGTAAAATGCAGTGATACTGGCATATGCATAATTTTGCGCATTAAAACCAAATCCATGAGTAAGTTCAACAAGTAATTTGAGCAAAGCTCATGAGATGCGCAAAAGCCTATAGCAGTTCCTGTTCGCAGGTAATCGTAGTCTATCTCCATCCATTTCGTCGCAATTCACTCTTTTGCAGCCAAAAATCGCCGAAAAATCAATATTTTTAGGGTTCAAGGTCGTTCAAGGTCGTTCAAGGTCATCGATGTTAATAAATCCAAAAAGCCTGTCACCAGTGCTTGTTATGATAAGCAGCATGTACGTACCTATCTGCCACCATTTTTACACTACACGAGAAAATTGCGGTAAAATAACCACTTTTTAGGAGGGTAGCTGTCTTTGACGCCCACCTGCGCCGGCCTCCTTGAACCTAGGGGGTCGGGACTTGGACAGCTAAAATCCACGTTGAATG
>Ga0056128_1001452_pt1 | contig 26440 bp, 11 predicted proteins | sample WorMetLIZISLAND2_FD_71113 | JGI IMG/M metagenome (GOLD analysis project Ga0056128, IMG submission 71113) | Marine gutless worms symbiont microbial communities from Max Planck institute for Marine Microbiology, Germany - Olavius geniculatus... ... | reverse complement strand
CGACTGAAACGAAGTTACTCTACGCCGGGCCCGGTTAGTACTGCGATGGGTGACTACTGAACCGGAACTGCTATAGGCTTTCGCGCGTCTCGTGAGCATTAGCTCAAATTTCTTGTTTTCAGTATTATCAGTAGAATTCACACGTGTAATGCGTCCGCCCCGGAGTTAGCAGGCCATAGTTTACACGGGCTAACGTCCGTACGACCAACTGTCCGTACCGGCGAATGCTTGTTTCCCATACTTCGCGAGGCTTCCAATCCCGCTGCAGTCCTTTACGTGGCCGTTCTAATTAACTGCAATAAGGGTCTTATCCGTCCGTCGAATTGTTTGTCCTCTGTTATCTGCGCCCTACTGGCTCTTAACTCGTGAACAAAAAGCGTAGAAAAAACTGCGGTACAATTACCGCCAACGTACGTTTCCCACGACCAGATCGTATTAACCGGTGTGCCAATATTAAGCTCACAACTCCGAAGATGAAGCTGCATGATGCACATCCAAGCATCGATCGTCTTTGTGAACATATCTCGCTTGAGCCGTTGAGCGTCGGCGACGTAAAAGTGGACTTTTAACTAAAATTCAAAATAAGTGGGCCTAAGTGCCATATAGGCCTAAGACGGACGGCGGATTAATAATGTCGACACTGAGTGACTACCGACTGCATGGGCCGGCGTATTTTTTTCAAGTTGTATCCCACGCCGATACCATGCATCGAACATGCCTGCTCTACACCGTCATTCTTGAACGCCATTTAACCCCCAGTTACAAGCTATAGGCCTAGGCCTGACCGTAAAGGTAGCAGCAACTGTATTGTGAACTTGAATAATTTCACTTTTGTTACTCTGCTAGCCGCAACTGTAGTCCGGCACCAATGTAGGCTACTGTACTAAACATTTGGTAGCTGTAGAACAGATAAAATATACCTGCCTTTAGAATTGGTTTGTCCACAAAGTCAGTTACAAAAACACTTCCAGTTATAAACTAACTGATCAGAAATGCAAATGCTAATAACAGTCAGTGGCAGATCCAGAAATTTGGAATAAGGGGCGGAAGGGCATGGGGTGGGGTCTGGGAAGGGGGGCCTTGCTCAGAATTTTTTTAAAATTTTTATGCAAAAATAGTGCATTTTCGTGCAAAATTTTCACCTGTTTTAAAATGCATCCAGTCAGTATGGAGCGGCCGCCCCCGCACCCTTTGAAACCGCTACTGATACTAGTGTATAGGGTTAATTCTTGGCTGGACGACGCACATGAAATCTGGTACGCAGCAGTAGCCGCATGGAATGCTGGTGAAAGAGCCAATTAGGCAGCACGCGTGTATCGACTGACGTTGGCACATTCAGCAAATCACTTCCGCGCACCGGCCAATGAACCACAGACCTAGACAGCTACGTCGCACGTCTATAGATAAAATACTACCACGGGCAAACTGACCTTTCTTATGTATGCAGACACCCTGATCGTCTGCATACTCTCCTCATTACTCACTCGTTTTGAATAAATGACTAAACGGTCAAAAAAGCCAAATCTAGTACAGTTTATGTTCGGACCCGGTGAACAGATTTCTCAATGAAGCATTACTTAAACAAGCTCAGCGAACGCAAAAAAATCGCGCGGTTCGCCAAGCATACTGTGCAAGTTGTGGTGGAAATTTAAACAAGAAGCCCCGATGTCGTTAGCGTGTGCCGACCGTACCGTCTATATCCGAAGGCCAGTTCGACTTCTGGTCGACAAAAGAAAGCGAATTTTCGATCCCTTGCGTCTGAGCCCTCTTTGGCGTCAAATGTTTGAAAATAATTGTGTCTAAAATGTGTCCAAAATAAATGGCGGTTTTAGAACGGTCCTAAGCGCAAATTATGTTTGAAACAAAAGTGGCGCTCCATAAACACATCTGAAATGTACATCTGCATTTTTTTTCCACATTTCTAAACAGGCTACACACCTGCGCAGTATGTATGCGATTGTGTCTAATGATGTCTATGCAGTGTAGTTGGCATAAGACGGCGCATCAATCAGCAAGTTTCAGTGCTACGTATCTCGCGAATTATTGGCAGAGCGGCGTTCTTCTAGGTGCTCGATGCCTCAAGCATTGCCAGTAATGCAGTCTTCATCTTGTAGTCGTTCTTACGTGTAGGCTATAGTACTTGTAACTGTTCATTTACACTCACCTTTTGTACAGAGTATAGGGGGTACAAAAACAAGGGAAATGGCAGTTAGAAGTTTTAACTAGGCAACTACTGGGCAACTGCTTTTCTCACTGATTATGGTCATAATCCAAGCTTTTACTGGCATTTAAAAAAATCGCTGAAAACTTTTTATTTGTCGAACGTTTGATTCTAACGCTATAGTGCACGGTATCTATATAATGATTTCAAGTTTTATTTTATTTAAGCTGTATAGGTTATATGATGCAATAGAAATAGGCCTACAGCGTGAACTGTAACTTGAAACTGTTTAGGTCTTGACCAACTAGGCTGTGGTTGTCGAATTTCTGCTAAACTGTACAGCGAAAAGTGGTTGGTAAATTACTTTGAATAGACTCATACGAGTCAGTTAAGTAACTTAATAAGTTATGCAAATTCATCGATAATACCGGCGGACAGTCGTTCCGAAGAAGGCAGCAGCGGTTGCCGAAACGTCAACAATAATAGAACAAAAAGGTTGTATTATCGATGAGTTTGCGTAACTTATTAAGTTGGTAAATTAGTTAACTACTTTAATATTAATTACGAAAAGTAGCCATAAAGCGGGCAGTAGTTAATGCCAATCACTGGTATAGACAGGTATTCCTGGCGCCGCCCTAGCGGGTTTTATACGCGCAGCGCCGGCGTCTGTGTTTAATTGTCACTCCGCACGTGTCGACACCGGCTACAATGAAAGCCAGCCTCAGTAGCATCAGCAGCAGCAGCAGGCTGCAGCATCTTGCGCCTCCAGGCAGTCTAGCGTCACTTATCGTCGATGAGTTGCCGCTGTGCAGATCGCTTCCTATGATGCCCAAGTACCACGCTACGGTATCCGGCTGTCTAATTTTAAGGCGCGTACAGATCAATACAATTGAACCGAACTGAACTGAAATATGTCAGCGGAGTTCAGTTCAGTTTGGTTCAGTATATTTCTGTTTCTTGTACACGTCTTTAAATGCCATCTCAAACCTTTTTTAAAATTTTCCAACTAGCACACCGACCGCGTTCGAGGTTATTTACTTTTAACGCGCTATGTAAATTATCAGTTGATTCTCAGGAGATGAGTACAACTGAATAGTGAATACATTCGTTTTAAGCTTTGCGTCGAAACAGTGGAAACACTGATGCATCTAATTCAAATTACCTATATAAACATATTGTCTTGCCGTCTTACGACTGCGAATTAATTCTAACTATAGACTTCCATCAGCAATCGATGACGATGCTGTTGCGTTGCGTTCTTTGCGTTGAATAGTAACTGAGTTTTACGTCCACCTGCGAGCGATGCCATAATCACGATCGTCTCAGTCGTCTCAGCATCACATCACGCCCCTTCGTCGACTGTCTGTTTATTCTTCTACACGAGTTACAGTACGTGCATCTTGCTTACATTGTACCTGTGCTTAACCCCTGTCAACAGTGGCGGTTCTAGCTTGCAACATCTGGGGGAGGGGAGCACGGCCCTATGGCAAGCGCTGTAGCGCAAGCCTACAACGGGGGTCTGGGGGCAGCCCCCAGCGGGGTTTGGGGGCAGAGCCCCTGGTCAAGGGGTCAGCGGAGCCTGAAGTTGAAACACTTGGTTTTTAGACGTTCAATGGAAACCGCAAATTTGCCCATTTTTTACAATTTGGAAACGCAAAAAAATAGTTTATGTTTGCAAAAAAATCATGAATGACCACGAAACTGGGGGGCTGGAGCAAAACTGGGGGTTTGTGCCCCCCGCCGGCCCGGGCTTAAAACATGCCTGTCAACAACAGTGGCGATTACGATTCCCACTATTCAATCGATAGACATTTCTATATTTCGACGTCAAAATGTAGCTTAATTGTCTAAGACACGTACGCCTATGTGATTTTACATAATGTAATAAACTGATGATTTGGCGATTGGTAAACTGTCTCGATGGCTGCTTTGGCACGTGTGTTGCAGCGATAAGATCATAAGACACGCACCCCACACTGTAGCTATATCTAACATCAAGTCCCAGGCTTACGCTGCGATCTAATGATGTCTTGCTGCGGGCGGCTAAAAAGTCAACAGATGCGTCGTATGGAACGCTTCCAATAGACGAACGGCCGAGTTTGAAGAAAAGCTGAAAAAGCTGTATTTTCAGCAGCCGGATGCGACTGTGAACACGTGCGCAGGACTGCAGACAGGAGCTGCGCCTTGAGAGCTGATATCAGCCGTATAGCTGCGGGTCTTCCGCGGCGGCGGCGGCGGCGGCAGACGGGGTGGCGAATTACGTAAAGATATACCACCTGCAGCGTCAGCAGCAGCCGCCCCGAGCAAGCAGCATAGCGGACGTGCCGCCCTGCTACCTGGACGCTGCTCGCATTCACTCACTCAGGTAGGCGCTCCGGTGCGGTGCACAGTCGATGATGGCTCATCCATTGACCTAGCAGCATCTACGATGCATTGAGTCATCCCGGCGCTGAGTTAGCTGATGCGATTTACCGCAGCATTGTATTCAGTCGAAACTCGACCGAGGTGCGAGATGCGTTGTCCGCACGTGAATCGCTCATCGACATCAAAGTGCGGCCGACCACGTCACATTATCGGATTCGGTTTCCGTCGGCCCCGTGTTTCGACCAACCGGCCGGCAGGTGTACCGATGCAAACGTTTTAGACACACACCCGTGGAGAAACCGATCGGATCTCTGGTTCTTGGTGCTGTACAGAAAAGTTTGACCGATGGCTTGGCGTTGCTTGAATCGAGTTGCTGTATGTCTGGCGACTGCCATTGTACTGTTTGACGTGATGGCGGTGTCAGCCGGTGAGAGTGCTCCGAGTGCTGTAACAGAGGGTGATGGTGTCTCGTCGGCCAGTCGTCGTCGTCAGATCCAGCCTCTGATCTACCACGTTGACGAGAACCTTCCAGTCGGGTCGCTGATCGGTGACCTCAGAGCTGACATGAGATCTGTCTGCGACGACGACGACTGCGACGACGTAGCGACGCGGCGGTTCAGTCTGCTGCATCAGCGTCCTGCCGGCACTCAGTTGTTCAACGTCCACCAGACGAGCGGCGTTCTGCGCAGTGCCGGCGAGGTTGATCGCGAAGAAATCTGTTTCCGGCGGGAGGTCGTCTGCACCGTGGTTCTCGAAGTGGCTGTTCACTATGCTGCCGCTGACGCTTTTGACGTCGCCGTTGTCGAGGTCAGCGACACTGCAGTTCAGTGTTACCTCTGTAGAGTGTAGAAGGAAGGATCGACACTATATGTTTAACTTCTGTCTGCCTGGCCGTTGATTAGCTTGTAATTTAAAAAATTACGAACTGATTTTTAAATTTTGTGCAAGTCGTCTGTAACAAGTAGATTAGTTCACAGTCCTCGGCGAGGGTTTTAAGTTGAACTCTTCGAGTTCGTTTTAGTATTATTAGTACTGTTGACACAGTTGACACTGACTGTCTGATGACTTGCTTACGTTTTAAGACTATATGCATGGTATAGTTTTTCTACATTAACTATACACCTACGATTGGACGCTGTACCTTATTACTGAATAAAGGAGCGTTACAAATGACAGTGCAGTACAAATACGCATGACGCATGCAATTTATATAGCCTTAATTGCAAAACTGCTCATATCGGCGCACACCGATGTGATATCGTGCCTTGTTTGTACGTGTATATTGTACAGTAAAAATTCTTTTTATTGGTCTCGATGTCTAAACGTTTTTAAATACACGACGAGCATAGATTTCTGTAGAATGTTTAACTGTTTCCACTTGTGGAATGTATATGGCGTGATAATGGTAATTAAGGCGGGCTGATAACTGTGTACTGCAGATGCTTATTAATGACGTCAACGACAATTCTCCAATATTCTCAGCATCATCTCCACTACGTCTTTCCATCTCGGAAGCCGCCGTTCCAGGCGATCAAATGTCAACATTCCAGCTGCCGACTGCCACGGACGCCGACGGTCCGGACAACAGCGACGTTGGTTACCAGCTGCAACCGGAAACGCATTCGTTGGCCGACAATTTCCGGCTGAGTGTGGTGAATTCGTCAGCAACCGGGTCGAGCGAAGTTCGACTGCGGTTGGTGAATGGGCTGGACAGAGAGATGCAGGCGGAGCACCGACTGACCCTAGTCGCCTCTGACAGCGGAGTGCCGGCTCTTAGCGCGAGTTTACTGATTATCGTCAACGTCGAAGACTCCAACGACAATCGACCTGTCTTCGAGCGCCCAGAGTATGACGTCAGCGTGCCAGAGACGGCCGAGGTCGGTGCCAAGGTGGCGGTTGTACGGGCGCTGGACGCGGACGCCGGGGCTAACGGTCAGGTGACGTATCGGTTCTCGGAGCGTGGTCGCGGCCGTGATGACTTCCGGCTGGACGGGGGGACCGGTGTGGTGGTCGTCGGTCGGCGGCTGGACTTCGCCCGTCAGAGAGAGTACCGGCTCGGTGTGTTGGCGGCGGACGGCGGCGTGGGTGGACTGGCGTCGTTCGTGATGTTGACTGTGCACGTGATAGACGAGAACGACCACGCCCCACTCATCGACGTCCAGACCGCTGAGGATGGTCCCCGCGGCAGCGTCAGTGTGGACGTGCCGCGTCACGCCACCGTGGAAGACCGATTCGTCGCTCACGTGTCGGTGACTGACGACGACGGCGGAGACAACGGTCGGGTGACGTGCTGGCTGAACGCGTCACAACGTACAACCTCTGACGGACTTCGGCGTTCAACCGCTGCTTACACTACCACTCCATCCGTTGCCGCAGCCACTTCGAAGTCAGACCGGAACCAATTCATTGATGACGTCACAGCAATGGCGGCGCCGGCGTTCGACTTAGTTCGGCTGTTCGAAAACGAGTACAAGATTCAGTTGACGATCAACGCCTCGACGACGCCTGATGATGTGACTGAATCCGAGTACAATGTCTCGGTCACGTGTCGCGACCACGGGTTTCTCGTCCGAATGACGTCATCGACCGTGATCCACGTAACAATCCGCCACGTCGACGACGACGACGAAGACGACAGTCTTTCCGCAGCTGGCTCTGCCACTACTATATCAAGCAACTCTGGTCAGCCTCGCTTCGTTTTTCCCAGTCCCTCAAACGACACGATTCACGTCAGCGCAGGTCTTCCGGTCGGTCACGTGGTTGCCGTCGTCCTCGCTACCGCCGCGGGAACCGGAAGTGAAGACGTCTCGCTGTCGTACGAACTGGTCAACGGGAACGGTTCGACGTACTTTGACGTCGACCGTACTTCTGGTCGCGTGAAGCTCGTGGCGTCGCTGCGTGTCGACCAGAACGCGACGTTCAAACTGATCATTGGTGTGAGCGGCGCCGACGACAGCAGCATAACCGTGTTCGCGCTGGCCGAGCTGTACGTGGTCACGTGGACTGTGGAGGCGGGGCCTGTGACGTCACTGGCTAATGGGGGTAATGCTGGCGGGCTGGGTGGTGACTGGTCGCTGTGGCTGTTGGGTCACAGCTGGTCGAACGTTGCTCTGATGGTCGTCATCAGTTGCAGCCTGGTGCTCGGAGCCGTTCTGTTCGCGGCAGTTCTCGTCGTCCATCGCAAGTCGCGCTGCCGCGTCCAGCACTGGCTGGCGCTGCGGCGTCGTCGACCTCAGACTCGTAGACGGAAGCTGACGTCATCGTACCATGTAGCCGTCGAGTTCACCGCCAACGACGACGGGCTGAACAACGTTGCCATGGCAACAGCCAGCCACGAACCTGCTACTGGTCTCATAGGTCGTACTACATCGGCTGTTAGCTAATAATGCTATAACAAACCTAATACTACTTGTATGGTTTCGGTTTATTTTAATTTAGGCTTGAAATTGTACAAACTGTTGATTTCAGCGGCATGTCTTAACAAGGCCGAAATACAAGTTTTGCCCGTTTCTCCATCCGTTTGTCTCTCTGTCAATCTCGTACGGGCTACTAACTCGACCGGAAAAAAACAGCCGGTGTGCCAATTTCCACTTTGAGATGTCAAAGGTCAGGCGGATGGCCGCACACTATGTCTGCACTTGGTCGACATTTTCCAGTTTCCTGTAATAATAATAATTATCGTATCGCTGCGCAGGTACATCGAGCTACTGTATCGGCTCGATGCAGGATGTGTACGGCAAAGCGAGCGTCGACTATGCACCAAACATCAACGATGCCGTGCCAGTCAGCGACAAGGCAAAGGCGACGTCGCTACCAGACATACTTCGCGTCGACACAAACCCCTACCAAGTCAGTCTGTCCTTACGACCTTCAGTATAATCTGTAGTCTTTAACACTTTATTCTCAGTCGAAATTGTAGTTGAAGTTGGATCATACGTCAATGCCTTGCTAGTGTGTCATAGTGATTTAGAAGTTTTGTACGTTCGCTTCTGCATCATATTTTCACGCCGTGCGTCCGCATATACGTGTAACGTATACGCGAGTCCGTGGTGAAGTTTCCGCGATATCTATTGCATTCTACTTTGACGGATTTTCATCAAACTTTTGCCAGCAGTTTTGGTATAGAGATAATCGATTAGGGTTCTGCGGTCAAAAGGTCAAAAGATTAAGGGTCAAGGTCTCATTGCAGACACTGCAACAGACATTTGTGTTTGTTCAGTGTATAAGGTAGTCTAATGTATCGATTAAATATTTATCTTAGTTTCGCTGGGGATAAGCCGGAGAAGCAGGTGAATAGTGTTCAGTGGCCTAACGAGCAGGTCAAGATGGTTTATTTGCCTCCGCCGTCCGTACCACAGCGTTTACTGGTTACTAGCGCTACTTTTATGTAAACCGCGTGCGGTCCGAGCCGGGACATTCTGGTGCAAAAGTTTCGAGATTTGGCCGCGAAGGACAAAGCCAAGTGGTCCTCGTGAAGGTAAAACAATTGCAATGCAGCAAATATGAATGCTTTTGTAAGTAGATTTACGAAATATTGCAAGAGCTCACTGGCTAGCAGTGTGAGCTCTCTTTTGTGCTCGATGTTTTCGCTTTATATTCGCAAGCGATTGTTTGTGCTGTTCTGTATATTGTTATGCTGAACCTTAGCTACTTTCGACGGTCAGAAAACTAATTAATAAAAACCTTGCTAAACCTAATTTCCATTACGTCAAACATTCATAATTCCAAGCGTTCCAGGCGGCAGGACGATGTATGCAGTACCAGTCTGTGCCAGAGTCACGTGCAGTGGCTATATATCACTCTGTTCGTCAGCATGGCGAAAGACAGACAACTAAATTAGGCCGACACTGCGGACAATGATAATAACCGGCTGTCGAAAATGATTATTGTTGTTTGTTAAGTCGGTCTGTCGGCCTATATGTATACCTGCCGCACCTGGCCAGCTGTTCACGTTATCTGCACTGTCTTGTCGCTGAATCAGCCTCATCTTGGCCAGTAGCGGCGCAGCCGTGGCGCCTGCTCTGGGTACCGCCCCAAACTTCCTGGAAGAGAGCTGAGACTCTCGCGAACTTGCGTTAGCGTGGCGGTGCAAAGTGATGCATATTTTACAAATCACAAGTACATAAAGATAAACAGCATTAACTGAGTTAAAGAGCGTGTTGCAACTGTATGGTCTTTTCGTTTTAGACTTCACTTCTATTTTTATAAATGGGATTTATATTTGCGTTGTGTTGTGCACGGCGCCAAATTAAAGTCGACTCGCGCACTTTTTTTGCAGACATATGTGTCAAAATGTCCCAAACACTCTATTTTTGTTACTTTCCTGGACGAATAGGCTTTGATGAGCGTCGTAACTTTTCTCACCGAGATCTGAGGCAAAATTACAGCCGCAAACGATTTTAGTAGGCCTTAAACAAGACTTTCCTGACGCAAAAAATGTACTGTATTTCGTTCACCTCGGTAACTGGGAAAAGAAAAGGGTTCTCGGAGTCCGGACATCACTTTTCCTGTACCCCGGGGGACAGAAGACCCGTCGAGAGGTGGAGTGGTTGTGGGGTAAGTTACCCTGGGCCCCGCGACGTTTGGTGGCCCGCCGTCGCTTAAAAAATAAAGTACATCAGAATGCGCCATCTTCAAAACAAAAATTCAAAAAAATTTCTCCTCAGAGGGGCCCCGCAAGAATGCTTCCCCAGGCCCCACTGTGGCTTCGACAGGCCTGGGACTGCAGATCCCGCCAAAACTTTGAGAGGGGCATGGATTGATGCTCACGTGACGCGGCATTTTTTACGCGCGATAGCAGAATGCTTCGCGCGTCTTAGCCATCGTCTAGGCGTCCGTCCGTCTGTCCGTGTGTCTGTCTGTCCGTCAGTCACACTGCGGTATTGTGTCAAAACGACGCAAGCTAGGATCACGAGATCTACACTGTGGGCTGCCCGAAGGACTTTAGTTTATCGTGACAAAATTTCGTGCCCGTGATTGCCGGGGTTCCCTTAGAACGAAGGCGTCAAAGAGGAGTACTCCCCCCTAAAAGACGTTATTTTGTCGTTATTGGTTCGTATAGTGTGACAACGGTTGCAGATAGGTACATACATGCTGCTTATCATAACAAGCACTGGTGACAGGCTTTTTAGATTTTTAACATCGATAACCTGGAACGACCTTGAACCGCCCCCTCCCCCAAACGGAGTTTTTAGTGAATTTTTGGCAATTTATGGATGCAGCGCACATTTCAACACTGAACTGCGACGAAATGGCTGGAGATAGACCAAGACAACCTGCATACGAAATTTTTCGCATTCAACGTAGATTTCAGCAGTCCAAGTCCCGACCCCCTAGCTTCAAGGAGGCCGGCGCGGGCGTGCGTCAGAGACAGCTACCTCCCTAAAAAGTGATTATTTTGCTGCAATTATCTCGTGTAGCGTGAAAACGGTTGCAGATAAGCACAGATATGCTGCTTATCATAACAAGCAATAGTGACAAGCTTTTTATTAGTGTCAATGACGATGACCTTGCATGATCTTGAACCCCCAAAATAAGAGGTTTTAGTAAAAAAAATTTTCATTTTTTTTGCGATTTTCGGCTGCGAGACACATTTTAAAAGTGAATTGCGCCAAAATGGCTGAAGATGGACCTGGATAACCTGCGTATGACATTTTAGTATAGAACGTACGTTTTTAAAAATCTAAGTTACGATCTCTTAAACTCAAGGAGTCTTCCCTACCGAGGTCTCAGATTCAAGTACTCTTTCTAGATGCATTAATATCTTATTGCGGTAGGCCTACATTGATTGCCAAAGTGGCAGGACTGCTGCTATCGCGCATCACGTGAGCTTGCTCAAATTACTTGTTTTTTTTCTCGTCGTGCCAGCAGCTGGCGTGGCTCGTTTGTCGGCTGCAGCCACACACACACACGTCGATAACGTTGATGCGCTACCCTATCTGAGGTCGATTACTGAGAACTAATCACAGCGCCGGATGTGTGTATCGTCCAGGTGATGTGTGATGACGCGCCAGTCATATCTCAGCGCCGCCCTGGTACCGCAGCAGCTGCGTGCACGTTGCACCAGGACAATGAACGACCGGTCGACCGCTGCTGCATCCAGACACTCGATCGTCAGCCAGGTTACAACGAGTTGCTTTGGTTTAGATATGCAAACGACACCGTGACTATTATGAAAAACAAATCCAACATAAAGGCCGGCTGCCAGAAGAGCGAACGCCACCCATGTAGAAGATTGCTATCTTAATATTTTGCATGATTTTTCTACAAAATATTTGGCTTGCTTTTTCATTTTTTTCATTTCTCTAAAATATTAGATGAAGTTTTTTTTCTCGTCAACATTCCACTGCACTTGGCATCGTTCGTGCACAAGAAATATTGTGGGTCTTATCGTATCATATATGCAAATGTGCAGGCTATCTGCAGTGTTTCTAGAAAACTGATAAAATGTCCTTTATTGGAAAACGGGTGTCAGTGCTAGCGACCTTCCAGTTTTTATTAAAATCGAGTAAATAAGATCTGTTTCAAGTTGCTTAATTATGAACATTTATTTTTCCTACAAACTTTTATATTTTAAAAGTCGATAATATATTAGTATTAGCTGTTGCTAAATTAAGTGACATATTTAACTACGAACTGAGTAATTTATTGATGTAGGCATAACCGTTGTTAAATAGGTCAAGATTGGTCGTGCAATCATCATAAATTAGCCTAACTTTCACGTATGTGGGTCACTGTTTGTACATTCTGAAGCAACTGAAATTGCTGCTGCAGTGCCGCTGCTGCAAAATGATGAGTTGAACAGATTTACAACTATGCGCTGAGCATGAAAGGATAGGCCAACGCACAATGACAATGACAATAGTCTAGGCTAGGTCACATCTTTTAGCGAGCTGCTTTGCAACACCGAGCGTAAACAGTCTAAAACAGACAGGTCGTCTTTTCGTCAATTACTGTGCTACTCTTCTCCGACTTGACCATCTGCATCGCGCAGGATACTGAGTAGACCTACAGATGAGAAATAGGCCAACTGTATCTTCTGACGAAACAAAGTAGGCTACGTCTACATTCGGATAGGCTTACTTTTAAATGACAAATTTTTACATTATTGTATTTTCTCCAGTTTTTTGATGCATAAAATGTATGTCCATGCGAATGCTTCAATTTTTACGCACTGCTTCTTAGGTTTCAGACGTGTTATGTCAAAAAGGAGTGCCAATATTAGTCATATTGATGAAAAATTCGTTACAGAATAATGTTTCAGATAGTTTGACAGTATTTCGGACTCATTCGCCAGGTGTCGTTACTGTGTAGAGCAAACGCCTGCGTGTGATGATCGGTGCTTGCGCTGTGGTCTGCCAATCCGTTCAGCCACTCTACCGCCGCCAACTCGCTATTCCACCCCGACGCCACCAATACAACTGACCGAACACATCGCCACCGGAAGTCGGTCCTGTGACGTCACTTCCGGTCCGAAGGACAGTAGAAAATGCGTGACGTACGAGGGCGACGTTACTGTGAAAAAGCGCGTTCGCTTCGCGCCGTCGTCGTCAGATGACGTCACTGATGACGTCAGACGTCAGCTTATACCGATCACACCACCGCCACCGTCACCGCTGCCGAATTCCAGCTTCATGAGACTGCAGACTGCGCGCTCAATCTGTCCGTCTCCGCTACCGCCGTCCTGCAACCTGACGACGTTCGTAGGCACACCGCGCGATGCCAGTATAGTGTAATTAGTGACAGTTAAAAACTGCTGATTGAGAGAATATTTTAGTAGACTATGATGACTGAGTGGCCTTGTTTACAGTGTTTGAAGTCCAGAGTAGTTGCTTTAAACGTTTCTTCCGTACGAACAAGGGTAAAGTTTCGAAATCTCGTGGTTATTAGTGTATTTTCTATTGTTCTGATTCCTGAATGATTGTATATTCTATATCACTGTAAATAGACAGTGCTAATCAGCAAAATAGTAGTCCTACACAACGGTGATGAATTTTTAACGAACTTCTGTCAGCAGAAAGCTGAAAGATGAAATGTCATGCGGTCGAAAGCCAAGCTAAAGTCAAATCAAGGTCAAAATACTATTTAGAGGTTTGTTTCTGCCATATTTTTTGCATGCATTGACGTATATTTTTCGATGCTGTTTTAAACTGTTAAGATTTGTTTGTAATTTGTTGACGAGTTCTTTGATATCGTTCGTATTTGGTAAACTATGCAGCCGCATGCATAAATTTTGTTGGACTATGGGTCAGTGTATGAGCCTAATGTGTGTAGTGAATGTGAGCTAATTAACTCTTACTTGTTTGTTTACGCTTACCGAACTGTAGGCCTGTACTCTGAATGTAACATCTATCTAATAAGTGACGACTATTTTGTGAAAGCTAGTAGGTTTGTCTTGTGGTCTATATCAATGAATAAATCTAGGCTACCACTGTTTTGTAGTCATGACGTGATTTTATTAGGCCGAGGTTACATGCAAAATAAAACACAAGACACATGTGTTTTGTGCTTTATGTTTTGTGTAACCATATAAACCACTCCTAAACATTTGTAAAAGTATTTTAGAGCGAGAAAAAGATTTCTGCAACAATTTATTGGGTGAAGTAACCAAGGCCATGACGAGCGAAAGTGTATGAAACAGCGGGGCGTGAAGTACGTGATCGAAGATCTTTAATGATCATCGCCTTACTGCAAAAGTACGGCTGAGTACATTTACTGCTAGTAAATATTGTGATAACATAGAAATTTATAAGGCGCGCAAAGCCAGCGAGCTGAATCTGAGGCGTCGGCAGTCGCTAGATGGGTAGTGATGTGCTATAAACCGAGTAGGTAGGTTCTGAGATGACGTTTGACGGATAGTACAATGTCTAACTGTAACTGATAAAGGGAGAGAGTTCCAAATGTTATGCGAGCTTTATTATGAGAAGGCTCTTTTGCCAAAAACTGCTGACACGTGGCCTGTCAAGAAGATGCTGATCAGCGGAGCGTATTGTCCGGCCAGTATTTGTGACACAAACTAGATATCTGATTTTTTCGATTACCCTGTATATTACAGTATTACGAGGCCCAGGCCTCTCAATCCTCCATACAAAACATAAGCATACGTAAAAAATGCACGAAATTTGCCAATTTGGTCAGTTTATTTTCGGGAATATAAAACTGTTGCCACCAAATGTCATCTTTTAAAGCTAAAATGCACCAAATTCGATTTCGGCTCGGGCTTCGCCCCAGACCCCGCTGGGGGAGCTCTCAGCGCTTCCCCAGACCTCTTGGCTGGATTTTAGGGGTCCTACTTTTAAGGAAACGGAGGGGAGGAGGAAAGGGAAGGACAGGGAAGGGAGGAAAGGAGTAAAAGGAGTGGAAGGAGAGGAAAGAGAGACGAAGCCTCCAATTGAAATTTCTGGCTACGCCACTGGTGGTCTCACACAAGTGTGTCGATTTTCAGGGTTAAAAATTTCGAAGCAAAAATTTTTGAAAAGTGATATTATTCGGCAGCATATTAACACACTGTCAATGCGATTGCGGGCAATATCAATTTTTGTAGTTTTTGCTGTTTTCGATGTGCTAGTCCTTAAATGTTCCCGTTAGCAAGTGTATAAACAGATGTTTCGTCCATTTATATAATATATAGACAACATCTGAAAGTCAGCAGTTGTGGTGAATTGATCTAATCAATGAATAGATAATAGTTAGTTTACACGGCACGGACGTGGGGCGTTGTGAGCGCAATCACCGAGTACAAGGCAAGGCGCGGCAATGCGAAACCAGTATATTGATGATGGGTCGCAACAGATGAACGGTGCCCATTGCAACAGTGCACTCCAGGCAGACGACATACATGTAACATGGCTACCACGTCAACGCTGTCGCATGTCCCCTCCGCATTCGTGACCTTCAGCATAAAACGCCCGTCGCCCAGTGTAGACCTACAATCGTCTGATGTTTCGGGAGACGGCAAACGCGTCGACAGAAGAAAACGTTAATTAATTATTTATGAACGGTTTGAGCATTAAGTTTACTGCTGATACGTGATCAGCTTTGTTGGCATCTTCCTCCGTGCGCTGGAGCACTACTCGTGCACGGCAGTAATAATGACGAGGACCACAATAATCTCTGATCGATTCTGCTCAAAATCATAAATAGACAATTGCAAATTTTAACTTCTAAATTTTTCCTGGGGTCCGAGATCCTCATTTGGCACAATGATAAAACTTGACAAAAGTTCACCTGCCTCAATAGCATCTGAATCCGTCCAACCGTTTAAGCAGAGTGTATGAACGTCACAGAGAGTAGACAGACGCAGACAGACCACGCTACAGAGAAATCTGCTGCTATAGTCGGAATCGCTTGCGCTGCAAAAAAGCGATTCCGCCTAATAACAATAGTAACAACAGCGTCGTTACACTATTTTGTAAAGTGTAAATTTTACAAATCACTTAAGTCAGAACAAATGCACGTTCAGAAAATTATCGTCTGAAACAATTTTCTGCTGATTGTCATATCAAATTAAATTATGTTTAGTTTTAGACATTTAGCGCTGATGGTAACACAAGCAAAATATATTATAGAAATAATTTTTTAATGATGCAGTGACGGTAATGTTATATGCTATTTAGCATTGAAGACATGGAAAATACTAACGAATTTTTTGATAATTATTTACAAGAAAGGAAGCAATGGACATTTCCTGAAAAAATGAAAAACAGGAAGAAACGATCAAAGGCACGAGAGCGGCAGACTAAAACACGCTTAGTGTAGCATTGTACAGATTATTCACTGCGATTTTAAATTTTTTGATTTGGTGCATCTTTTATTTTACAAACGCTTAGTGCCTATTGTTAGTGTTTCTTACATTTTTTACAAGGTAGTAAGCAACGCCATTGGGTGCAGTAAAATTTTTAATAAGTTAATCATTTCATTGCAAATTTTGCTATATACTGTACGAGTGAAAGAATATTGAAAATCGGTCAATATGCAAAGAAGTCGAAAAAAAGTTGGATGCTTACTTTTTGTCCTACTTTGTGCATCATTATACAATCATATCAATTTCTTGAACACCGACAAAAGTTACGCATACACCACGACAGTTAATATTCCCAAATTGTCGCCAAATTGTATACCCTCAGCGCATCTTCGCCAGAGATCGTAAAATCATTCCCAGAGCTGTTGACTGGACGGAACGCTTCAGCTGAAAACCGCATGACTCAGTGATGTACGGTTGCAAAATTATAGTGCCATAAAGTTCGTGCCGTTTTTTGGACCACTATAGCTCCGATATGTCGGGCTCATCAGGGTTTTGCTTCTGAGTCAGTAGAAAGCCGCCTAGAAGCTTCATCAAGTGTCGTTACTCGTTAGTGTTTTCTGCATATAGTTGGTGTTTTTTTTCGTCGCTGTCTACTGATTTGTGTTTAGTTCTCGGCGCCGAATGAATATCTTGCAGACGATTTTACCGTATATCCTGCTTTGCACTTTTTATTCTTGTTGCAGACTATTCCGAGTGGGCCAAAACAGTAAACCATGAAGTTTTTTTATTGCGACAGCCGGCTATTGCGATAGATGCTGCCGTTGCGTGGTCTGTTTGTCTGTTTATCCGTCACACTCGTGCACTTGCCATAGATGTTAGGCGGAATGGGATGCTATTTGGCGTTTATAAATACAGAGTGGTCCATAATTTTGCAACCATACATCACAGAGTCATGCGGTTTTCAGCAAAATGTTTTTAAAGAAATTTTTTACATGACTAAAGTTAGTGTTTAAATACAGCGAATAAATATTCTTTGTTTTTGCGGCTGGCAAGTAAACTATTAAAAAACATGTACCTTGGTCCATAAAACATGCCATTATTATTTTTTTTAATAGCTCCGTGAAACATTGGCCGATTTTATTAATTTTTGGCGCGCGACATTAAGAAAAAACTTGACGCAAAAGTTTGTAGTTTTGGCCACTTCACCTCAACGTTGTCGCTACACTACCGTGTGAAATGCAGAAGTCGCAGTTTGGCCATTGACAACAATGAATTCCTACCGAGTAGCGTATGTGTCAGCTCAGAAATTTTTAACTGAATAGCGACAAACGCAACTGGCAATTATTATCACTCCAATAATCACACGTGTCACATCACATCATCTTCATTTCAGCATGTGCTCAAAATGTCCTCCTGCAGCACAAACGCAAGCTGTAGACGTTGACACCATTTGCCAACATCGCGTTCAGTAGGGTAATAGTGTTTTTTGCATAGTTCAATTGCCAGCGGCAATAACAAAGAATATTTAACTGCTGTATTCAAATACTGACTTGAGTCATATAAAAAAAAATTTTCGAAACATTTTGCTGAAAACCACATGATTTTATGATGTACAGTTGCAAAATTATGATGTCATTAAGTTTTTGCCGTTTTTATTGGACCACCCTGTAGTATTGCAAGTAGCTGCAAAACCGACACGGGAGTTGCAACGATGACATCTAGTGCCAATCGAATGGTCTTTGATGTCTTAGCTGTATTGACTATCGGTCATTTTTGTTCAAAATTCTTTCATTGACACAGTGGCAATCAGCAATAAATTGAATAAACATTTTAAGCTGGTCGCTACACAACCTTCAAGCTTGTTAACTATTTTCACGTAACCCAACTCACAGAGTAAGTAAGACAGTCTGCACTCTGCACTCTGCAGTGACGGACAGACAACTTAAGAGTGGCAGCACCTCGCTCTGCACTTCATAACATGACAACAATATAAACAAGAAAATAAAATTGACAGAAAATCCGGAGTGCACCCGTAACAGATTTATTCTGCATGTGGTCATTCATTTTATCACTATGAACGATGCGTTGCGTGTTCGTGTTCGGATTTTATTACCGTACACGCGTTTGACATCGACGCCGCACGCAAAAGTATCTCTGCGAGGATCAGTAAAGTGGTTTTAACACCTTGCCGATGCACATTCTGTCGTTCGAGGCTAGGTTTTTATCGTTCCCAGCCGGTGCAAAATATTCATAGCACGGGATTGATACAATCGCCGTCAAGTGTTCTGTCGGGTATTGTCGCGTATTCGTTGGACACGTTTCTTGTTCACACCAGACGTGGTGCACTGAACCGAAAATTTCAGTCCGCTGCTGTACCGAGATATTTCACAAATCACAATGCCTATTAGTCTAGCGCGAACTGTAACCTAACGAACTCAATAGCAACATATCGAAATATTAATGACATTAACAAAATTTTTGAACTAATCTGATAGCATGAGTTTAACGATGCTGGAGCGTGCACTTTATAATGCATCTGACTGCATCGAGGTTCATGAAGTTAAGATTAGGGCGTTAAGATTAGGGCGAAAGATACGTTATAGGGTCATGAATAAATTGAGGATAATGGCGAAAATATTTCCTACTCCACTAGATAGCAGTCTGTTTTAATCTATCTGTCTCTGTTTTATGGGTTTTTTTTCAGATAAATGCATTGATTGATTGATAGCAGTCGTAGCCTATAGTCCTACGCATTAATGTGAGCCGATGTGGAACGGCTGAAAAACCACAAATTTTATGCCGCGTTTCCAGGATCTGAAGCCGACAGTGGATGTGAGTCCATCACCAAAGCTTGGCGCACCTCCGTATTTAGCAGTGAGTCTATGACCGGAGCGATGAATCAATCTGGTCAATCGCTGGGCGCGTTCCGTGACCAGTCGTCGTTAACGGACCGTGATAGCTGCGCTGCACCGCGCCGGATACAGCCGCTGAGGCACCGCGTGGTGGTATGGTAGCACCTCTTCAGCACCCACGAGTCAGCAATAGCTGCTTTGATCACAGTCCGTGGTGCCACCAGCAGCAGCAGCAGTGCGCGTCATGAGCTCTACTGTCAGCGCCCCCCCCCGTTAATATCTGCACGTCACGGACTAAGTACAGAATGATTCTGCTAAGCGCTGTACGGAGCGAGATGAACGTCGAGCTGAGTGAGCTGTTTCGTCTCGTACTGACTCGCAGAAAAAAAACAGCAAAAATTATAGTTATCTGTTCATTCAGCCATAATGGGATCCTGATGCAGGTCACTTTCCATGTCTGTAAATTAATTATGCCTTTAATACACATTTTATAAACTAGATGATGCTTCGACGCTCAAGATATTTCGCCAGCCGCAATAACGCTGTCAAATAATTGTTCTTGTTATGACCTTAGTCTTGATCTTCGATTGTCAAAACTTAAGCAGTTTGTTCTTGACTTCATGTTTTAAGATATAGTGCTAAAAGACCTGCGGGGGCCCCCGGACGAACCGACGAAGGGACGCACAGACGAACAATATTTTAAAGCACAACGCACGGCGAAGGCCAAAAAATACAAAGTTTGCAAATGCCTTTGTGTAAAGAAAAAATGTAACGGGTTTACTCATATTTTTACCGCCAGGCCTTCGGTTATTTCACCAGTCGCAAAGCACTGTCATCTTTAATAAACAGTAAATTACACTACTTATTAACAAAACACGACGTTATTTGCCTGAGCAAATTGTCCTGAATTGTTAGACTTGCATCATGTATATTATTTTGTTGCTATTTTTGTTTTTGTCATTCGATCGTCGCAATTATCACATGTAGGTTTATTTGCTGGCGTGAACGTGCAATTGTCCACTTGTCGCCTGTCGATGTGTAATCGTCAATGACGCGAGTGTTCGATAAAATTTGCTTTCGGCTGGCTACTGCGGCCGCGTGCAATGCAAATAGCATTAATCTTGAACAAAACATTCGCCACTCCTGGCTGCCACCGAATGTCAAATCCGAGGCGCAAATAACAAAAGCTGTTGCTGAGTGTCGATCGTATACACTGTGTCTCAAAAAACGTCTTATTTTGTGATTGTCTATATCTTCGCCAAATATTAACCGATTTTCAAAATTTTTTCACCGGCACATTCTGTGGACAATTAGCAATAAAGCAATTGTTAAATATTTCGCCACACATTAACTATGTCGCTACACTACCTTGTGAAATATAAATGCAAGAAAAACTAGCAATCACAAACAGCAAGCACGTTGGTAAACAAAATACACTTCTAGCCGAAAATGCAATCAATGATCTGTACGATGCTAGACTTTGTTAGATCAATTTCGTTAAATATTTGGCGTATTGAACGATATGCTTGTTTTTGGCCCTTGTGGTTTAGCAAGCATACCATATCATCCACAGTGATCATGTTCTCTCCAGTATGCGTATGCTTCAGTCTGCTGGTTTCATGCCTTTGGTCGGTGCTGCATGTTTCCTAAATCTCTGTTAATGACATTTCCATTCTTTTTGCCGTTGCAGTTCATCTTCAAAAATTTTGCCAGTATTCTCCAAAAACTGTATTTTTTGAACCGGTACAAGTTCCTTATCAGAGCTTTGTCTCCACTGCTAAATGACACATTACATCACCGGTATATCGTTGGTGCATTAAAAATTATTATTTACGACAGTATCATCTGTTTTTTGTTCACAAAGATCAGAAATGTATGTAACACTAAACGTAATTTAATTTTTGTATGAAAATTGGTAAAAATTGTTTTAGAAGACGATTTTTGCATGTGTATTATAGTGATTTTAGTGATTTTTGAAAATTTATGTTTTACATGTTAGTGTAGCAACACAGTTAAAGCGTGGTCGGATATTTAACAAACACTTTATTGCTAATCGTTCACAGTATGTGCCAGTGAAAGAATCTTGAAAATCTGTTAATATTTGGCGACGATATGAAAAATGACAAAGTGGGACGTTTTTGAGACAGTGTAGTTTCTATGAATGGCTGAATGAGGCACATGGTGCTGCTAACTCTTTATAGTTTGTGTATAAACTTTTGCGGTAAATTACTCATTATTGCATTGGCTATTTCTTCTTTGTAGCAAATTCAACCGTCAGCCACCGCTGCAACATTAATCATAAAGCAAAACCGGACACTTATCATGCCACGTCTACACTACGGCAACGCCACGCTCGCCGGACTTCCGAAAAACTAGCACCGCCGACTACAGTAGTGCTCAGTGCTGTCGCCAGACTGATTTACCGGAAAAAGTCGGTGCGAACACGTCACACCTCTTCTGCGAGAGCTTCAGTGACTACGGTCCAGAGAGCGTGTCGACTTTAAACTCGCCGTTCTCATCTTCCGCTGTTTACACAGTCTGGCGCCACGCTACCTAGCCGACGACATACGTCGCGTAGCCGACTCCAACCGCCGACGCCTGCGCTCGTCATTGTCGGCTCTACTGACTGTGAGACCAACTCGACTGGTGACCATGGGCGACCGTGCCTTTCCGGTTGCCGGCAGTCGACTCTGGAACACTCTGCCGCACGACGTCACATCTGCTCCCACACTGCCTATCTTCTGTAACCGTTTAAAGTCGCACTTGTTTAAAATTTCCTTTCCTCTTAATTAAATTATTCTTTTACGCTTTCATATCAGTCTGACATAGTGTTTTAGCAGTTTTTCGGAACACTGGGCCACATTAAATAACTATTATGTATGTATGTATATGCATATATGTTTTTGTTTTGATCATCTTTCCCTGCAGTGATCAAGGCTAATAGGGTGTTTATACGATTCAGCAAACGTCCAGCAAACGTTGCTGAAAGTTTGCTGGACGTTTGCTGGATCGTGTAAACACCCCATAATCGTTTCCGAAATTGTTCGATAGCTCGTTTTGACATGTTTTATGTTTTACGCGCCACCCTTGGCTCGGTGAAGCCAGTGGCGGTTGAGAGGGTTAAAGAGCGGTCGAGTTCATTAGCCGCATGGTGTGGTGGGTGGTTTGAAGTGACGTGACGTGACTGTCACGAGGGTTCCGTGTTCATTGCCATTCTACTGCGACCTACTGAACGCCACCCGCCCCCGACCACCCGCGTCGCCGCTGAATATTATTCTGATTAATATTCATACATCCGGCCGACCGACCGGAAACGGACGTGAATAGATTTCTGTTTGGCGTTCGCGGCGTCGGCGCGGGCGACGTCTTAGACAATGCGGCACCGAGCTAGCGAGCGCACTTCGTACAGGCACGCAGGGTTTGCTATGTACACGGGCACAGCGGGACCACACACCGACTGTCATACTGTCATTGTCATACCGTCGCTCTATGACCGGGCGACAAAAATACATCGGGCCTGTAACGACGAAAGATGTCGGCGCCGAGTGTCGACATCATAAGCGCCGTTCGTCCAGTTATCGAGCCTTTCGGGCATTGACAGTAAATTAGGTCATCACACAACCGTGATTACTCGAGATATGCCCATTTTCTTAAAGTTCGGTAGTTTTGACCACCTAGAACTGAAAATTAACAAACCGATTACTCCTGCCCTGGGTAATGTTCAAACTTATTTTGTTTTTCCGAGTTACGAAGCATGTAATTTTACTACTTCGAGCAAATTACTGACAACTCTTTAGTAAAAAATGTTGTTGTTTAGCACAGACTAACAACGTGTTGGTTTTTTTTCGATGTGCGGTGGGTGACACAAAGCGTTTATAAACCTGTTACTGACATGCGTGTAGTCTGCGCATCATTCCGACCAGTGCAACAAGTCAGTTTAAGCAAGAAAGCCTTTTATTATCCAAGACCATACATGTAGTGGTGTTGATAAGTCAGTCAGGTGAGACACTACCCTGGAAGAAGAACATTAGTGCATAAACATCAAGTGCGTAGGCTCTTCGCAAACTAAAATGGAAAAAACTTAACACTCCTCCCTCTACTTTTTCTATTCAATCATTTTCTGTCAACTTTAACCGTACCGTACCAGACCAAATCATTTCCCATTTCAGTTCTACGGCAGGCAAAAATCCAAAATTTAAAGAACCCAAACTTAGCCCCAAGCCGCTGAAAATGCCACAAATTCACAATTTCACAATTATGCGCCACCCTTGGCTCGGTGAAGCTAGTGGCGGTTGAGGGGGTTAAAGAACGGTCGAGTTCATTAGCCGCATGGTGTGGTGGATGGTTTGGCACAAATTCACAATTTACAATAGAGTACAAACAAGAATACAATATTGCACTGAGTTGCAAGTGAAATGAGGGTCACTTTTACCCCGACTCAGTCGCAGTAAAACAAATGTGTAGCGGAGAAACGTCTTAAACGCAAAAAGTGTTTTGAGATGGCGTAACAGTTACAATAAATAGCTGACAAGTGCGAAACCGTGTGCATTTTAGCGAACACGACAACAGACGAGATATTCAACGTGCAGAACAAAAACTCGCGAATATGGCCAACTTAGGCCTGCAGTTAACGCGTTCTGTTGGCGTCGGTTATAATTGTGTTACATGTGTCTGTAGGCCCTGTTACTTCACGTCTTGCAGCACTAGTCACCTTCCACGGTCGTACTCGTACTACCCATTACTACGTTCTGTCTGCAGTGCCACATTGCATTAATGACTGAACGAACGACAGCATAAAGGTTTACGCTACCGACCGACAACGAAATGGAATAAATGTACCGGTATGTTGAACAATCACTTATAGTTATTCCACTCCGAACCAAGATTTAACGTAATACACAAAATATCAGAACTAATTGTCAAGTAATAAGCTCTTATATACACTAAATTATATACATAAAATTACAAACTTTATTTGACTAATTTGTTGACGTTTTGGCATTTTTTTCGGAACGAGCGTTCGCCACTAGATGTCGCTGCGACGAACCGATAGCGCATTAGGGACTTTTGTCGATGCGATCTATAAATGTGTTTTTGACTTTATTTGATTTGCCTGTATTTGCCGATAAGTCAACGCATTGGTCAACAAAAATCGCAGTCTGTTGAATTAATGTACTTATTAATTATGGCCAATTAACACCTATGACGCCGACGCGACTCAACTGAACTCAACTCAGGTGCATCGTCAGGTTAGCAAACAACGCGTGGTCTGTGCACAGCAGCGTGACGTCACAATGCTAATGATGGCATTGCACTGTCACCCATAGTCTCGACAGTTGAGTTGAGTTGCGTTGTGGGTGTGAATTGGCCATTACGGTTTCAACTATGAGTTATTCAAGACAGTCGTCGGGCGCAGGCGGGTGTTTATCTACACGTCGCAGACCGGATATCCGGTGAGTCGCGGGCTGCAGTCGACGACGCAGTCACGTGGTGTGGTAGTGACGTCATCAGTGGGATTAGTGTTGGTGTTTGAGCGGAGTCGGTCGAGTGTCCTGCTGGCGTCAGCTCGATGGGCACCTGCTCCACCCCGCGGCAGGGCCGAGGACGTCGCCCTGGGTGTCCTGCCGTGGCTGGGTCGTGGTTCGTCGAGGTCCAGCAGTGGTGGAGGCGGTAGCGGCTGGGTGGTCCTCAGCTGATCGTCGCGGTGTAGGTCGCCGTAAGACCTGCTGTGAGAGCGCGGTGCCGGGGCGCCGGCGACACTCGGCGGGGTTGAGCGACCAATGCAGGCGACGCCACCGCCGCCGATTGTCATCTGAGGGTCCAACTCAGCAGCGATGCGACGTCGTGCTACCGCGTGCAGTGTCCTGGCCGTACCACGGCGTGGGAACGTGCGACCACTCAGTGCCGGCGACCAGTTTGAACTGCCACCTGGTAGAGCAACATGCCAACACAACGTCAACTCATTCCTGATCCATAAGGGCAGTGGCGGCGCCAGCTTTTCATGAGTGGGGAAGCCAAGACATGTGTAAGGGGGCCACACTTTTTTATTTCGTACTTCAACACCCCCTTCCTTTTTTATCCTCGTTACATTAAGGCTGTCATCCAATATTCGTACTTACTGGATGTGGGTGACCAATTTCCAGAGCACATAAAATTTCCGGACATTTCCATTAGGGCAGGCAAAGATTCAACAATACACCAGACCCCTAGACAATGCACGCAATTGCTTTTCGACTAAGGGTGGTGCCATAAATTCAAAAGTGGTTGTATAAATAATATGCGAGCGAAACGAGCAGAAAAAAATTGGTACCACTAATTTTTGTTTAATTGAGTAGATCTAGAACCGGTTTCCCTCACTTTTCCTTGACCACTCTGGAATTCCCAGACTTTTCCAGATTTTTTAGGTGAGTAGTCACCCTGTTAATTTATACAGTGCCAAAAGCATATGAAGGCGAATTGCTTTTGTCCTCTCATCACTTAAACCATTTCAATAACTAACTTTTTTTAGCTATAACATAAACACTCTATTAACTTTCCCGTCGGATCCGAGCCTGGAGATTAACCAATTTTGTGGTAAAATATTGTACTTTTTGGAACAGTGACACATTTTGCTTGACACTTCAAGAGGTGTTTACTAAGGCCTGACTTTCTATAGTCTGTTTCGACACACTTTAAGTGCATAGATGTAGATTAGTCTGAATACTGGTTTAATGGTTGACAGTTAACAGGCGGGCTATCACAGGTTTACAAAAGCATTAAAATAGAAAATATCTAATGTATAGACTTCTTATGAAGTGTCAGATCTACCTAGCCTATAACGCGTAACTGGATTAGGAAACCCATGGCCAAACTGCCAGCATCAGCAACCTGGGATCTGTAAGCAAAAATTTGTTAACATTATGTTTCAGACGTAAGACCCAGATCATTTAATGTTTAACGGGTTTTTTTTAAAAAGATCAGACTATGGAGTCATGCCATGGAGTTGTAGAGATAAGTTTAAATTTGGTAGGTGGTATAGACAACTATTGCACAAACTTAAGGCCTGCAGAACTGGTGTCTTATATTTACTACTATTTTGACTGAGTCAAAGAAACTGGTAGCAGATAAAGACTGCTGTAGTGTTGTAACATCATCTACTGCCATTCAGTGCTTGAAAACATTGATACACTTAGTTTGCAAATGTTTATTTTACTTTGTGGCATTTTAAATGATCAAAGTTTGTCATCAGTTAGAATTCAGCAAAATCAATGTATTTACTGCAGTTTAGTTATCCATAGACTGCATTTTGCTTCATGTCTGTGAAACTCAAATGGGGGGCCA